>LUMJ01000107.1_pt1 | contig 60916 bp, 60 predicted proteins | sample 729631 | NCBI WGS metagenome assembly LUMJ01 (sample SAMN03860266, study PRJNA289734) | marine metagenome | biome: seawater column; feature: ocean; material: water; isolation source: Red Sea water column Station 22 - depth 500m | place: Saudi Arabia: Red Sea | collected 2011-10-15 | depth 500 m
AATCTAATTCTCACAAAAATGAATTAAGTGGAAGATTTGCATTTTCTGAAACTGGAGGTGTTGAAGGACCTTGGCCATCACCAAAAGAACCTAATGTTATGTGTATTCGTAATTTTAAATGGAAGTTAATTCATAATTTAACACCAGATAATTGGGAATTATATGATCTTGAAAAAGATCCACATGAAAATGAAAATCTTGTTGATTCTGTTCCTAATGTAGTTGTGAAATTAAAATTAAAAATGAATGAAATAGAAAAAAGATGTCATGATAATTAGTTACTTTTAGAATTCTCTTTTCAGGTTTTTTTATATCCTAACAAACGTAATTCATCTTGAATTCTTTCTAATCGTTTGTCATCTACATCATCCATGCTTTCAATAGTTGCATTTTTTGTTAATCCTTCTAAAATCGCTTCCATTTCTTTAACAATCGCTGGATTCTCAGATGCAATGTTGTTGTTTTCTTGTGGATCCTTACTTAGATCATATAGATTTATTTTTTCTGAAGACTCTCGCGCATGTCTGAAATATTTGTATTTAGAAGTACGAATTCCAACTTTATCATCCACTGATTTTTCGACATAAGGTATTGTATGCAAATATACCTCTCTTTCTTCCATATTTTCACCTTTAAAATATGGAACTAAACTTCTACCGTCTCTTTGCGAATTATCAGAAAATCCAAGTATGTCTAAAATTGTGGGAAAAATATCTACATTTGATATTTGCTGTGAAAGTTGCTTATCTTCAGGAATATTTTTCGCAATAAACAATAACGGTATACGTATCATTTCATCAAATAATGACAATCTAAAGTGTGGTAATCTAGATCTTTTTTGATATGGTGTTAAACCTTCATTTGCTTTTTTTAGTCTTGAATCTCGAATTTTATTGCGCAACCCAACAAACATCTTCGCACCTATTTTATGAGTAGAATGTGGCATGAGTTTTTTACTTACGTTTAACCCTGTTTTAAATTCAGGTTCAAAGTCTACATATTCTAAATCCCCTTTAGGTATAATCGAACCATGATCTGCAGTAATGACAATTATTGTTTTATCCATGTCAATATGTTTTACAATATCTCCTATCCACTTATCCATGGATGATAGGACTTTTTCATACTTGTTGTTACCAAACTCTTCATTTTTGTATTCTTCTGGAACAATCACTGGATTGTGTAAATCATTTGGATGAATATAACAAAACCAAGGCTCTTTCATTTTGTTTGGTTCAAATAGATTTAGAATTTTTTGACCAGTACCCTCCCATAAACGCTCTATATTTGGTGGCGTACCCTTAAACGAATTTACACTATTTTCAAAATTAAATCTAAAACGTGATAATATTGTTAAGTCTGGAATTATTCCATAAACATGATATCCATTATTTTTAAAAATATGAATGTAATTAGAACTACTCATTTGTACTTCTTTTGCTCTAGTTCCAGTTCTAAATGGAAATTTACCACTAAGCATTGCATTTAATGCCAAGATTGTTCCATCTGCACATGAAATTGCTTGATTGAAATACGTTCCTTTTTTTAGTAATTTATCAAGATTGGGAGTTATGGCAGTCTTTGTTTCACCCGTAAATTTGTCCGCTCTTAATCCATCTAATGTTAAAAATAAAACATTTTGTTTCATATCATAATAGTACCAAAAATTTCTATAAATTTATTGTGACGAATTCATACAAACAGATTAATTCAATCGTGTGATTAATTATGTATATGTGAAACAAAATATTTTTTTCTTAATTTAGATTCAATACGTTCCGATAAATTCACAGGCAAAACAAAGACTGCCATAACTCCCAATCTTGATAAATTACTAAAAAACGGTACATATTTTTCACAATGTGTTTCGTCAGGGGACGGGACTAATTTCTCTAAATACACTTTTTAATGCACAATTTCCATTTAGAATTGGAACGAGAGCTGAAACGTTAATTTTTAAAAATAATAATTGTTTTGAAATTTTAAAAAAATCTGGTTACAAAATATATGGATTTGTTCCAAATTTCTTTGCATTTACAAAATTTCTAAATTTCTGTGAAAATGAAAATGCGGGATTTCGTCATATCCGTCAAAGGAATAAGGTGGATCTGGAGGGTATTCTTAACGGTCTAGATGAAAAGATGATAGAACAACAATTGAAAGAAATAGGATATATTTGAAATTTTTATTGCATCTTAGGTACCAATTTACATATTTTATTAGTTGGTGAAGTTATTTTCTAGATATGAAAAGGAATGTTATAATTTTAATGATTGATGGAGGGCGCTCAGATTATGCGTTAAAATCCTCTTCTTTTAATTCTCTTAAACAGAAATCTGTTTTTTTTTCCCATCCAATTACCTATGGGCCTCATACAATTGCTGCGATGCATGCAGTTTTTAGTGGTAGTTATGGTACTAGAACTGGTACCAACAGCTATTGGTCTACATATCTATTTAAAAAGGATAAATTCAAAATAATTTCTCAATATTTGCACGATCAGAATTATTACACTGTGGCGGATGTAGTAAATGAATTAGTCATACCAAAACAAGGATTGGACGAATTTCATATTCATAATGAAATAAAGGATGATCTTACTCAAAGGCACAAATCCTTTCTGGAACAAATGAAATCAAAAAATGAGCAGAATCAAAATTTTTTTCTTTATTTACAATATAGTAATATTCATACAGGAATAATGAATGAAGTTTTGAAAGTTTACAAAAATTACAGTAAAGAATATTTTGAAGATAGAGAAAAAAATGAACAACGATATGCCTCACTTTTTAAGAACGCAGAAAAATATCTAACTGAAATTTTACAAAAAATCAACGAATTAGGATTTCTTGAAAACTCAATAATTTTAGTAATGTCAGACCACGGAATTAGTGTTGGTGAAAAAGTAGGAGAAAGGGCTTATGGAGCATATTGCTATGATTATACATTACGAACATTTGCATATTTTATGATGCAAGGCATTGCTCCTATTGAAATATCACAACAAGTAAGAACTATTGACTTTATGCCTACAATTTTGGATTACGTTGAAATTCCATTAGATAAAAAATATGAGTCAATAGATGGTGAATCATTAATGCCATTGATCAAAGGAGAAAAAATACCTGAAAAAATAGCATACTCTGAAACAGCAAATCCACTCCAAGACACAAGACCACCTAAGGAACCTAATACGAAATCTGTTCGTACATCTAGGTGGAAGCTTATATTGAATGAGTATGATGACACAAGAGAACTTTATGATCTCTTAAATGATCCATCTGAAAATAAAAACCTCTCCGGAACAGGATTAGGAATAGAAAATGAGTTATTAAAAAAACTTAAAATTCTTAAAGCTGGAGGAAATCTAGCTAAATAATTTCCTGGCTCTTTCTAAATCCTGTGGGGTGTCTATTTCACACCATTTACCACTGACAATAATTGGGAATGTTAAGAAACAATTTATAGAAATGATTTTTTTATATTAGTATGGAAGTAATTTCTAATAAGAATAACTCTGAATTATTAAGATATGGGCATTATTTTCTTTCAATGATTAATGATCTTAAACGTCGTCCAGAAGATGCTGCTAAAGAATTGGATATGCCATTAGAAGATATTATGGATATAATTGAAGGCCGTAAACCAATCACTGAAAATATAGTTCAACGTGCAAAAAAGATATGGCCAGTCAGTTCACGAGATTTTTATTTAATTGAAGATGATTGTTCTGATGGAATAAAACTCATGCGTTATGCTGATTCTGAAAAATCTGCTCGTATAATGAACAGAGGAGGAAAACCATATTATGAATATAGGGATACTGCAGTTAGTAGTGTAGGATTATTTCGTCCTGAATGGATAGAAGAATTATGTATTGTAGACGATAATGAACCAGATAACAAATCTGTTCATTGGAATAAAGGTCATTTCATGCATCAATTTACATATTTTATTGGTGATGTTAATTATTATTATTTAGGTCCTAACGGAGAGAAAAAAGTTGCAATAATGAATACTGGTGATTCTGTTTATGGGACTCCCTTTAGACCACACACATTTGCCACACGAAAAGGAGCAAAAAAAAATGGACTGATTATGGCATTAACATATGGAAATCAATTATCTGGTGACACACAACAAGAGCTTTCTGTATTAGGCAAAGATCTAGCAATCAATTTTTGGTTAGATTTTTCTAATAGAAAAAAAGCATTTGGAGAATTATTAAAATTTCATATGGCTTGTGCTTCTCTAACTTTTGAAGAGTTATCAAAAAGAACAGAAATAGAAAAAAATGATTTAATTACATTCTCAAATGGTTTAGAGATACCATCGTACGAAATTATTAAAAATCTAGCAAAAAGCATGAATGTTAACTCACGTGATTTATTACCTCCTGATGTGATTGAGGATAAAGTAATTGTTCGATATTATAAAGATGCACCAAAATGGAATTTTCCAGAATCAGACAGTTCATATAAAATTACTGAGCTTAGTCATTCAAACGCATTACCATTTTCAAAAGCCTTTGAATTTGAAATTATTAAAAATGATAATAATGAATTAGATCTGAATGTTGGATTACACCAATATGTTTACAATGTTAGTGATAAAAAAATTAAATTAAATTGGAAAATTCATAATACTCAGAAAAGCGATTTTCTTGAGCCTGGAGATTCAGTATATATCAAACCTAACGTACCTCATAATTTCAGAGGAAATGGTAAATTGATGGTTCTAAGAATTGCTGGAAGAATACCTGGAGATGCGCAAAGAGAATTATCATGTCTTGACAATCATGATGTTAATAGAGCGATAGAAGAAACTACAATGTGGTTTGATCCAATAGAAAAACAAAAATAATTACTTATTCCATTTTTTGATTTTTTCTCGTGAGTTATCAAGATCTTGTGATGTATCTATTTCAAACCAATTCCCATTAATAAAAATTGGATGAATTGATACTTGTCTATCAATTAATTCTTGAATAAAATCAGTAAGAAATGCTTTCTTAAACGAATTTGCAGTTTGAAATTTTCCATTAGATGATTCAAGTAATTTATCATATGTTTCTACAAATGTTTTTGCACCATTTTTATTCAATTTCATAATTCCAAGAAATTCTCCAATTTTTTCTGTGTTATTTTGTACTAATCTTTTTTGAATTTTTGTAATCATATTTGACTCAATTCGAACTAAATCTGCCTCAGATTCAGGATGTATAGTGCGTTCAATGTAATTTTGTTTCCAATCAAGATCTACTGCTAATCCAATTTCAAATGATGAATTCATAATTTGTTCAAACACATTTTTTTCAACTAATACATCACCAAATGAAATTATTACTTCATCTTGAATAAATTTTTTTGCAGAAAATAAGCTACCAAGTTGTTCGTGTTGATCATGACTTTCATCAAAAATATAATCAACATTTTTTAAATGAAATTTGTCTCTATTAGGACCAACAATCAATATAATCTTCTCAATATTATTGGAACTAAAACTTTCAATTTGTCTTTCAACAAGAGTTTTTCCATTTATATCTAAAAGCCCTTTTGGTAGATTTTTTGTTAATTCTCCTAATCTTGTTGCAGAACCTGCACTTAATATTATAACAATCATTTCTTTTACAACGATTCCATAAACCTATTTTTTATTTCAGTAGGTGGGTATTTTACTCTTGAACTAATTATTTGACTAGCTTGGACTTTAACTAAAATCATTATTGGTCCTTGTAAAGTTTTTATGTTTTTCAAAAGTTTTTCAAATCCTTTTTCTGTATTTGTTTTAAAAACTACATAGTTTGATGCTCTTGCTATTTTTTCTAAATTATTTTTTGAGGTCAATTTGGAAGTGTAGATTTATTCTAGTTTTCTTATCTCTGAATTTACAAAATCGATGTCAAAGTTATTAGTTAAAGAGCGTTTTTTGAAAAGATCTGTCATATCTTTTTGCATTTTTTCAATTTCCTCCAACTCCTTTTTATCAATTGTTTCTTTTTGTGATATCTTTAGAAGCATAGAAGTTAATTTCATGTTAAACCTGAGTAGGATTTCTGAATTAACAGTATTTCGTCTTAGAAATGGATTGCTTTCTATAAGCACGTCAAGTTCTGATGTAAACGCTTTAGTTTTTTTATAATGACCATATCCTACCAAAATGAGTGAAGGAACTAAAATTAATATTGTTGTCATAATGTATAGTTCAAAAGTTGGAAAGACAGTTTTTAATACTGGATAATTATCAATTGCAAGAAAATAAGTAACTGTTAAAGTATTTGTTGCACCTAGAAAAAAAACAAAATATGTTGACCAACCCATTCTGAAATAAAACCAGGCCCTAAAACCTGTACCACTTTTCACATATTCCTGTATTTTATACAATTATATCAATATCACTAGCTTTCGATACCTAATCAGATAATCAGAAGAATTTGATTTAGGATATACGATTGAGCCTATAATATCAAATGGTAATTGGTGTGAAATTGATACACCGCAGGATTTAACCAGAGCAAAACAAAAATTCTAATTATTCATTTCTGACAAATTGTCCTGCTGGATATTATTATTTTTTTATGTTTTGAAAAAAAATAGATTTTCATGTTTAATAATTTAATCAATATAACCCATTTTTTTTAATTCGTATTCAATTTTACTCGATTCTTCTGGATTTTCTTCATCTTTACATTGTGTAGAACTGTACTTCCGCATTTCAACTAACAAATCTTCGAATTCTTCAACTATTTTTTTGTTTATTTTTGCAATGTTATTATTTTCATGAGGATCATTTTTTAGATCATATAGGTGAACATTTTTTTTTGGATCATGTGCAGAGCGGAAATATTTGTAATTGCTAGATCTAACACCTATTGAATCAAGTTTATTCGGTTTTAGATAAGGTCTTGTCCGAAGATATATTGGCTTTTCTTCAATTTTATTTCCTTGAATCGGTGTAACCAAACTTCTACCATGTATTATTTGATTAAAATTAATTTCAACTAGTTCACAAATTGTAGGATAGATATCAGCATTATGTACAAGATCTGAAACAGTTCTGGAATTCATATGGTTATTTGCAAAAAGTAATGGTACATGCAACATCTCATCAAATAATGATACCTTGGAAAACTGCTTTCTTGAACGTTTTTGATACTCAGTCAAGTTCTTATTTGCCTGATTTAATTTTTGTTTTCCAATATGACTACGAATTTTCGATAAAAATTGACCGCCAGTTTTATGAGTTGATTTTGGCAGAAATTTTTTTCCAAACTCAACAGCAGGTTCTAATTTAGGCTGAAAATCATTTTCATGAATTCCCCCATATGCAATTCTCTCTCCATGATCTGCCGTTAAAATTAATATTGTATTATCAAGATCTACATGTTCTAAAATTTTTCCCAACTCAGAATCTATCAAAGTTAAAGTTCTTTCATAAATACTGGCGCCAAATTTTTCATCATCAAAATCTTTAATTCCCTGAGGAAGAGGTAAATTAACTCTAGCATGGTTAGCATTTTCATAGTATTCCTTTAGTGGATGCAAATCCATTAAGTGGGCATAATATAACCATGGATTTTTTAGTGTTTTAGATTTTAAAAAATTTATAATTTTATCTGTTAAACCTGTTGAAAGATATTCAGTAAAAACTGGTTTATCTTTAGACATGTCTTCAAAATAATTGTAGGTTTTGTCATTATTTTCAAAATAGTTTATCAAGTCAGCTAATGATAGAATATTAGGAACTAAACCATTTATTTGATACCCATTTTCAGCAAGAAGGTCAAACAAGTTATTTTTTTGTAAAGTTATTTTTTTTGCACCAGTTCCAGTTTTAAATGGATAAAGAGAGTGAAAAATCGCATTTAATGAAAGGAATGTTCCATCTACTGAACTAAATGCATTTGTAAAATACACTCCATTTTTTCTTAACCGGTCGATATTGGGTGTAAAAGAAGTTTTATCTTTACCAAAACACTGATCCGCCCTTAATCCATCAATAAGAAAAAATAGTAAATTTGGCTTCATTCTTTTTAATCTATGATATTTCTTATTAGTTGAAAAGCTTCTGCTTTTTTTAGCCCGCTTTCAACTCCTCTTAGTACTGCCAAATTTTCAACAGCCCTGATTGAGCGCGGGTGAGGAAATCTCATTACTTCGCTTTTATACATTTTAAATGCACTAAGTTTGTAGGAAAATTCTTTTTCAACATTTTCATATACTGTAGGTCTGAATGGTTGTATAACTGGTCCTGGTGACTCGTATGACAGTAATTGTTTCACATAACTTGAAAAAGGTCTTGTTGCAACTAAAGTTGAAGCAAATACCAGCTGGTGGTCTTTATGCAGATCATGTGATGGTGTAGTATAAACCACCTTAGGTTTGAAAACTTCAATTATCTTTTCTAATTCTTTGTTTATTTCTAATTGTGATATCATATCTAGTCCCATATCTGGAAAATCCAGAAATTTTACGTTGGAAATACCTAGTAATTTTGATGACTTTATACAAGCATCACGTCTCACTTTCATCATTTTTTTATCATCATATTGAGCGGTAGCTCCTTCAGTAACAATACAAAGGAAAACTTTATTTTTTTTACTTAACTTTTTAATTGTTGCACCCATTCCTACAACTTCGTCATCAGGATGAGCAGCAATTACTAGAACGTTCATTAGATAATTTGAGTTTATTTTGTATTAATAAATTAAGTATAATTTCTCAATTAACAGTGTCTTTTAAATTAATACCAAAAGATGGTTAATTATGCCAGAATGGAAAATCCCGCTTTATAAAATCTATACAGATGATGAGGATCTTAAACTAGTTACTAAAATAATTAAGCGTGGAAATAAGTGGGCTATAGGCCCAGAAGTAGAACAATTTGAAAATGCAATAAAGAATTATGTTGGATCTGATTACTGTTTAACACTTAATTCAGGAACTTCAGCTTTACATGCATCTTTGTTAGCATATGAATTAGGAAAGAATGATGAAATAATAGTTCCTTCTTTTACCTTTATTTCTACTGTTAATTCAGTTCTTTTCGTGGATGCAAAACCAACTTTTGCAGAAATAGAAGAAGCAAATCTTGGTTTAGACCCTGAGTTAATTCAAGAAAGAATATCCAGTAGGACCAAAGCTGTAATTCCCATGGATTGTGGTGGATTATCCTGTAAGATTTTTGAAATTAAGAAACAGATTGAAGATACAAAACTTATCCTAATTGAAGATGCTGCTGAAGCATTGGGTTCTTCTGTAAAAGGAATAAAGGTTGGTTCAAATACTGATGCAACAATTTTTAGTTTTACAGGAAACAAAGTTTTAACAACTGGTGAAGGTGGTGCAATTACTACAAATTCTAGAGAAATTTATGAGAAAATAAAACTAATAAGATCACATGGTAGAATAGATAAAATTAATTATTTTAACAACCCACACGAATCAAATTATCAAGGGGTTGGCTATAATTGGAGAATGTCTACGATTACTGCATGTTTAGGTATTACACAGCTTGAAAAATTGGATAAAATTATAAAAATGAGGCAGAAACATGCGAATTTTCTTTCCGAAAGATTATCTAAGCACTCACAAATTCAAGTTCCACAAAGCAGTTCAGAATATGAGCATATTTATCAAATGTATACAATTAGGTTACCCAATAAAACAATTCGTGATAATCTACACTCACACCTTATTTCTGATAAAATATTTTCAAAAGTTTATTTTTATCCAATACATTTGACTGATTTCTACAAAAATAAGTTTGGCACAAAACCTGGTATTTTACCAGTAACAGAAAAAATTGCAGATCGAGTATTAACATTACCAATTTATCCAAACATGACAAATGAAGAAAAGAATTTACTAATTGAATCTATTGACAGATTTTTTGAAAATATTGAATAGTAAAAAAAAATCTACGATAACAATCTCTTTCTTATTATTTCATCCATTTCATGTTTACCAAAAAGAATTTCATAGTTACTATATTTTTTATCTTTAAAATCATTAATTTTTCCATCAGAAAACACATCAATTATTTCTTTAATACCGTCATCCAATTTCTTAGACGGATTAAATCCGGTCAAACTTAATTTGTCTGCTGAAACCTTATAGTGTCTTTCATCCTCAATTTCAGATTTGATCTGTATTTCACATCCTGTAATTTTACTAACCTTTTCTGCAGCCTGAAGCAGTGTAAAATTTTCTGAAATAACATTATAAGTCCCAGTCAAATTTTTTTCAAGTCCAAAAACAATCGATTCTGCTGCATCGTCTACGTGTAAGAAAGGTCTGTTTTGTTTACCTCCAAAAACTGTAATTTTTCCTTCTTTTATTGCCTGAGCAGTAAACAGATTGATAACCAAATCAAATCTCATTCTTGGAGAGTAACCAAATAATGTTCCAAATCGAAATATCAAAGGTGATCTATTGACCTCACCCGTAGCCTTTTCTGACAAGTATTTTTGTGTAGCATAGAAATCCATGGGAGAAACTTTAGATTTTTCTGTAATCATAGTGTCAGGTTGACTTCCATAAACAGAACATGTACTGGCAAAAACGTATGTCTCAATTTCATGAAGTTGGCAAAGTTCAGCAATATTTTTTGTAGCTAAATAATTTACTTCTTCACTAGCAACAGGATCTATGCTTGAAGCAGGCATGCCGACAATAGAGGCTAGATGAATTACAGCATCCATGTCTTTCATTGCTGATACAGTAGAAACTAGATTTCGAATATCCTCCTGCACCAATTCGAAATCTGAATTATTGGATAATTCGTCTAGTGATTCTTTTCCATACCACAATGCATCTAAAACTCTGACTTTATGCCCTTTTGCTAACATCTTTCTACAAAAAATCGAGCCAAGATATCCTCCTCCTCCAGTAACAAGAATTTTCATTAAATAATCACTTTAATTGTAAATAACTCATTTCAATATAAATGAAAAACGTGAAAATTGATAGAATTGTTTTTAGACCAAGAATTAATCAAATGAGTATAAACAAAATGTTTTAAACTATGAATTTAGAATTTGAAAAACAAGTAGAGGATAAACGGGGGAAAATTTTATTTTTATCACTTGGTGCCAAAAAAATCAATATTGTTGAGATAAAAAAAGGGTTTGCTCGTGGTGGACACTTTCATAATTTTCCATCAACTCATATTATTGTATTTGGTAAAATAGAATTGAGAGAAGAAGATCTAGAGAACAATATTGAACAAATTAAAAAAATTTCTGCGCCTTCAATAATCAATGTACAACAAAATACTGCACATCTTTTTATTGCTCTTGAGGATTCAATGTTTATCGAAACTTTTGATCATGAATATCAAGCAGTTGATTATCCAAAATATAGAAAAATTGTTCATGAAAGGCTACATTCAAACAATTAAAATTTTTGAAATGAGTTAATCAGTAAATTCTATTTCCTAGATATTTCTAACATTCTTTGGTCATCTTGATATGTTAGTCCAAGTTCCTGACGTGAACCAATATCTTTAACTGACAATCCATGAGAGGATGCCATTTCTATATAGAAATCTAGTGTATGCCATACTACTGGAAATCCTTTCCAGTTATCATCCTTTTTATTTCCAATATTCACATTAGCGTAAAATTTACCCTGTTTACTTAAATGACTACTTACAAATGCAAAACAATCTTCCAATATCTTATTCTTAAAATGGATTAGAACACTTGCAGCCCATATAAAATCAAATTCTCTCTCAATCTTGAGTGACGAAATATCTTCTGATAAAAGCACTGGTGTTTTATGTGTAAGTTTCGATACAAGAAGCTCTTTTTTGGCTTCTTCAAGAACATCTGACCGTACTTCGATCCCATAATAGTGATGCTTTTCCAAATAACGAATAATGGGTATTCCACCTACCAATGTTCCACAACCAATATCCAGAAGATAGTTTTTAGGCATCAGTCCCATATCTTTTAAAAATTTTATTTGGAAGTCTCTACTCTTCTTCCATAATTCAGGTGCACCTACATGAGCATGTCGTTTTTGTTTAGGATCTATGGTAGAACCAATCTTCTGCTGAATCCACCTAGATGTATTTTGTATACTATTATATTTTCGAAATATCAATATTAGTTACCTGTTATATCTAGTTGCATATGCAGCTGACGAACCTACCGAGACGTTCAACTCTCCTATCGCAAGTACTTTTATGATCATTCTTACTTTTATGATATTTTTAATTTAATATATTTTATTACAGATATATTCATAATGAAAATTTTCAATAATATTTGAATATATTTTTATAGATTTTATAGAAACATGAATAGAAATTTTCGATTGAATGTGTAAAAACATACATATTCATACGTAGATAAGGACGTTGAAGATAATAAAAGTATTAAAAAATGAAAATAGCAATACACCAGATAAATTATTTTCCGTATCCAGGATTTTTCCATAAAATAAGTCAGGCAGATGTTTTAGTAATTCAAGATGATGTTCAGTTTGATAAGAAAGCTACTAATAGAAATAAAATAATTTCGTCTACTGGATATACATGGATAAATGTACCAATAAAAAAAGGACATCAATTGTTACCTATAATGGATGTAAAAATAAATAACGAAATTCCATGGAGAAGAAAAAATTATAAAAAAATATGTGCAGGTTATAATAAAGCAAAATTTTTTCATCTCTACAAAGATTATTTTGAAAATCTATACAAGAAAGAATGGGAAAATATTTTTGATTTAAATTTTGAAACGATAAAACAAGTTATTAGATGGCTAGATATTAAAGTAAAAATTATAATCGAATCAGAATTAGGCGTATCAGGTCAGCAAACAGAAAGATTAGTTAATGTATGCAAAAAATTAGGTGCTGATACCTATATTTCTGGCATTGGAGGTAAGAAATACTTGGATGAGAAATCATTCGAAAAGAATAAAATTATTTTAAAATATCAAAATTATAATACGATTAGATATCTTCAACATTTATCAAAATCATTTATTCCAAACTTATCTATAATTGATTTACTAGCAAATATGGGTTCTGAGAGTGGAAAATTACTAAAAGAAAGTAATTGAGTTTTTAATTACGAACTAGTTTTACAGTCTAATTTTTTCTTAGAAAGAAAATGAAATAATCCAGATGTTCGTGGCGTTTAAATATTTTTTGAAAAACTGTTTTGTAACCAATCTTAAGGAATAATTTTTTGTAGAACTTTGTTAAAAATCCTATGTCTAATTTTGACGTTCTTTTTCTTTCATAAAATTTTTCTCTGCGTTTTTTCCATTCTGGAAATTTGTCGTAGTCAAATGGATTTTTATTTATATTGAAAATTATAATTGCCTCTTTATCTATAATATTTCCGATATTCTTAATGAAATCAAAATGTTCGCAATATAAGCTCGGCTCTTTTTTAGTACCAAAAGTGGTCATGGGATTATCAATTACTATTAAATCAAATTTTGACGGTTCTAAATTTTCAACTATCGTTTTTACCGAATCTAGAATTTTGATTTTTGCATTTGGAAGATTCTTTTCCAGAGTGTTTTTCCATTTTTTATCGATTTCCCAAACTTGTAATGATTTAATTTTATTGGCATATGCTGTTGTGTGCCAATCACCAGCTCGTCCAAATACTTCTAGTGCATCAAGTTTTGAAATATCTACCTGTTTTTCTAAAAACGCGATAACATCTCTCATTCTTTCATGAAATAATTTTTTATCCGGTTTTCCATCCGTCCACTTTTTCAAGTATAAAACCTTGCTTTGAACATTACTTAGATTTTTCGAAAGCCTATAGTTTTTCTATTAATTCTAAAATATCCCAAATCACAAAGAATACATTTATTATTTTACGTTAAATCTTAGGAAAAAGTAGATATTTTAATATCGATAGAGTTGTACGATTCGTCGATTGAAGTTTAAATTATTATTAGCAGTTGATAAGTCAAGACAATTTTACATTTCACAATTTGCAGATGCACTTAGAAAAAAAGGTATCACATGTAAGATTATTGATGATCTTGATATTTATGGAAATTCAAAATTAAACAGAAGATACTTTCGATGGTTGTCAAAACCGCAGGAATTAGAAAATGTCATTAATGAATTCAAACCAAATATTGTTTTTACAGAGAGAGTAAGTCATTTTAGCTCACTTATCTTGAAATATAATATTCCACTAATCATTTTTTTGCGTGGAGATTATTGGAATGAAGTAAAATGGGGAAAAGAAACTTTAGATAAATCAGTCACAAAAGAATTTGAAATATTTACAAAGCAAAAAATTGCAGATAAATGTTTTAAGAAATCTTCTTTGATTTTACCAATTTGTAAGTATTTGAAGAAAATTGTAATGGAAAAATATCCGGATAAAGATGTTGATGTGTTATATCAAGGAATCAATGAATCTGATTGGTTTTCTCAGAAAGGACTCGAGTTAAAACATCCTTGTGTCGGTTTGTTACAAGGTGCAGAAATTTGGGAAAAAACAAAAGAGATGCTTATCTTACCAAAAATAATAGAAAAAATGCCTCATGTTAATTTTTACTGGGCAGGAGATGGGCCATATAGTGCTAAGATCCTCCCTACGTTAGAAAAATTTGATAATTTTCATTGGTTAGGTCATTTAAGGTATCCAGATGAGGTGAGACAGTTTTTTACAGAAGCTGACATCTACGCGTTGATGAGTGGTATAGATATGTCACCACATACATTATTAGAAGCCAGTTTAATGAAAAAACCTATTCTAGCTACTAATGTTGGAGGAATATCTGAATCATGTAAGGATGGTGAAACGTGTTTTTTAATTAAAAAAGGTGATTCGAGTGATTGGATCAATAAAATTTCAATCTTACTTGATGATAAAGAAAAAATGAAAGAAATGGGTAATGAAGGTTATAATTATGTGAAAGAAAACTTTTCTTGGGATAAAATAGCTAATGATTTTATAAAAATAATACAATCAAATTTTAATCTGTAAGATTAAACAGTTAATCGTTCATTTTCATCCATTTCATGAGTAATGTGTAATCTGTACCAAATTTCAAGAGCAAGTAGTCCTAAAAATTTGTTTACGTATCTTACGTCGATACTAGGTTTTTTGATATGTTTTTGTATCCATTCAGAATTTATTATGTTATCATTTACAATCCTTGCATTGTCTAGATAATACTCACAAAGCTGTTTGCCATACGAATTCCAGAGATTCAATGTATCTACTGAGAATCCCTGTTTTTTTCTTGAGATAAGATGTGATGTTTTATATTTTTCTAATAACTTTAGCAACAATATTTTACCAGTTTTATTTTGATGATTATATTTTTGATCTATTGGAAGGTGAGTGGCAAATGAGATTAATTGTTCAGATAATAATGGGGTTATATTTTTAATTTGAAAATAGTCATGAATATTAGAATAGAGAGGTAACATATTGTAAAGCAGTTTACCATTAAAATCAGCTAAAAACACTTGTGAAAGAAGCGGTAAAGTGTTATCAAAATACGGTTCTAGTAATTTATAAATTTCATTCCATGTGAATTTTAGATCATTTGAAAATAGAACATCTTGATCTGGAACCCAATCTCTTTCATGACAATTAAGATAGTTTTTTACTTTTTCAATACTAGTTGAATCTTTTCTAGCTGTGTTTAGATACTTATCATACCGGAATGTATATCCTCCAAACAATTCATCGCCTCCATCTCCAGAAAAGAATACTTTGCATAATGTCTTGACTTTTTTTGCTACATGATACCAGTGTAAGTCCCAAAATGGTAATTTTACTATACTGATTGCTTTAGGCAATTCTTCTAAAAAATTTTCGACAAACAATACATGATGCTTTGTATGAAATTCCTCTGCAATTTTGGCTGCTGCTGCAGATTCATCAATACTATCAGCAAATTTAACTGAAATTGAGTCAATTTCAGTATCAGGATATAATTTTCGTAGAATTGAAAGAACTAGAGTAGAGTCAACACCGGAACTCAGTGAAATAGCAATTTTTCCCTTTAATTTCTCCATTTCATCTGAAATCGTTTGAATTAACGATTCTTCAATATATAGAACTGGATTTTTTGAAATTTCTTGCTGTGTAAAATTTTTCTCTTCTAATCTTGGTAAAATAGATTTTTCAGTCGGTGCATATCGTAATGTCAAAACATGTTTAATGTTTGATATTTGGTTCGGTGTAAGAATTATGTACCACCACGTCCAATTCCCCTAAAAATAACGCCAGATTTTTTTGCTGACATTGGATCAATCATTCCCGTACAATCAACTAATACAGGAGATTTCATTATATCTACAAAAAGGTCAGGGTTTATGCTACGAAATTCCCTATGGCCTGTAATTAATAAGACAGCATCACTGCCTTTAACAGCATCTTCAAGATTATTTTCGGTTTTATGTGAGAAAATCTCAGTAGATATGAAATGAGGATCAAATATCTTGATATTCACTTTTTCTTGTTCTAGTAGTTTAATAATTTCTCCAGATGGTGCTAGTTGTATATCGCGTACATTTGGTTTGTATGATACTCCAAGAATAGTAACGGTAGAGTTTTTTACTGATTTTCCTACTTTGTTAAGTGCATCAGCAAGGAGTTTAATTACGTGATAAGGCATGTATTCATTGATTTTTCTTGCGGTTTGAACAATTTTTAATAAATCATGATTAAAATTTTTTGAAGTATTCAAAATCTGGTAGGAATTTACTGGTAAACATGGTCCGCCTACACCGGGTCCCGGGAAATGAGGTTGAAAGTTATATTTTCTTTTTGCAGTTTCTATCACCATAGTTATATCAATTCCAAGTTTTTCAAAGAGTAACGCTAGCTCATTTACAAATGCTATGTTAATGTCACGAAAAACATTCGTTGTTAATTTTACGGCATTAGCTGTCTTACAGTTTGGCATAGGTATTATTTCCACATTAAATACATGAGCGTATATTTCAGTTATAATAGGAATTATTTTCTCATCTATTGCGCTAACTAATCTAGGCAGTTTCTTGAAATCATTTAGTATTTCTCCTGGATTAGCAGTTTCTGGACAAACGCCTAAATGAAAATCTACGCCGGATTTTAATTTATTTTCTGTACCTTCTATACTTGCGAGAAGCTGATTTTCAATAAAACCTGGTTCTACTGTACTTTCAACGATTACAAGAGTTTTTGATGATAGTAACTTGTTAAGATTTTTGCCTACTGATATTAAAGCAGAATAATCTGGTATGTTTTCATTGTTCATAGGCGTCGGTAAAGAGAGTATAACAACATCACTATCAGGTACAACCTTGGAAATTTCAGTTACGGCGTGAAATTTCTTTTTTTTAATAACATTATGGAAGATTTTATCAAATCCAGGTTCGTCTTTTAATGGATACTTCTGTGAATTGATCATGGAGACTAATTTAGCATTAACATCTACTCCTGTTGTTGGCAATCCTGAATTAGCAAATGATAACGCTGTAGGAAGACCAATTCTGCCAATCCCAATAACGCTGATAGTGACTTTTCCTTCTTTCAGAGAATTTTTTATTTCGTTTAAACTCATTAATGTAATATCTTTTTTTGATCTATTCATGATTAATACCTTTGATTAACTATTGATGTGATTCAAATCTTATAGTTTTTTTAGTTTTGGATTCAATGCTTATTCTACTTAATACTTAAAGATACACAGCAATTACATGCGTTATGCACTTTGCAGTTACAGGTGGGGCAGGATTCGTAGGAAGCCATCTGGTTAATTATCTAATTAAAGAGGGCCACTCAATTTCTGTAATTGATAATCTCAGTTATGGAAAAAAACAAAATTTAGCAGAGGTTTCTGCCCAAATTAAATTTTATCAAGAGGATATAAGAGATTTTGAAGCCATGAAAAAAATTTTAAAAAATGTAGATGGTATTTTTCATCAAGCTGCACTTACCGTTGTTCAAGATTCATTAAAAAAACCACAAGAATATCAAGATGTAAACGTATCAGGGACGGAGAATATTTTCAAACTTGCAAAAGAACATGGATTAAAGGTAGTTTTTGCAAGTAGCTCAAGTGTTTATGGGCATAAAGAAAATATGCCAATAAGGGAAAATGCTGAGAGAAAACCAATCAATCCATATGGAAAAACAAAATTGGATGATGAGTATCTTTTTGAAAAATATTCTAAATTAGGCGTATCAATAATTGGGTTAAGATACTTTAACATTTTTGGGAAAGGGCAAACATTATCTTACTCTGGAGTAATTACAAAGTTTTTGGATAGAATTAGGGAATCCAAACCTCCAATTATTTTTGGTGATGGCTCACAAATTCGTGATTTCGTTTTTGTTGGTGACGTTGTAAGAGCTAATTTAACATGCATGAATAATAAATCAAGTAATTTCTTGATAAACATAGGTTCTGGTAAGGCCACTTCGATTTTACAACTTGCAAATATGATAATTGGTTTTTCAGGTTTATCATTACAAGCTATTTTTCAAGAACCTCAAAAGGGAGATATTCACAAGAGTCATGCTGATATTGATTCAGCCAAGAAATTATTAAAATGGGAACCAAAAACAGAATTAAAAACTTGGTTACATAATACAATATCAGATAAATATTCTGACGATGTATAGAATTTTTAAATCATTAAACTTTTGGGAAATTATAGGAGCTATTTTTTCTTTCCAGTAACACTAATTCCACTTTCAATTTCATTAAAAGATGTAATTTGGATTTTATTATCTCTAAACCATTTTTTTACTTCAGTAGGAGTATGTCTGTATGCAAATTTGGGATAATACCAATCAAAATTTACACCAATACTTCTTTCAAGATTATCAGATTCGTCCCAAAAACATTTTAAAAAATACCAGTAAATGAATCGTTGGATATCATACGTCCCAGCTTTAACACCCAAAATTGGAATATCACGGTTCACAGTAATTTTCTTTTTTAATTTTGATAATGATTTCCCAAGAAGTGCCATATCTTTAGAGAATTCAGTGCATTCCTCAACCGACATCTTTACAGTTTTTTTTCTAATGAAATCATCTACATATTCACGTACCGGTGCTTTTTTGTTGTAAACATAAATGGAAACATGACCAGCTTTTGCAAGAAATTTTGTCAAATAACGAAATGATGTTGCCGTATTTTTTGTGTGATGTAAAACTTGATCAGAAAAAATATAGTCAAAAAAAGATTTTTTGAAAGGAAGTTGCCTTATATCAGCCTGTATAAAATGGATGTTTTTGATATTACCGTATTTTTTATAGGCATAATCGATGCTATCACTGGCATCTAATGCATAAATGGTAGAACTAGGATTTACCGCTAGCATTTTGGCACTGTTCCCAATACCAGTTCCAGCGTCAAGGATTTGTTTTTTAGATTTTAGAAAATTATTAAATTCTTTAAAAGAATTCCAATCAAATCTATCTAGAAACCATCTTCTTTGAAACTTTATCCAATCATCAGCATAATGATTTTTGTGGTGGTTCTTCCATTTTGCCGAAAATGCCATCTCTGTTCTGACAAAATCTTTTGTGCTATCAATTACAAATCTGGGGATTCCACTGGAAATTTTGAATTTTTCTCCACATTTTGTACAAATTAGTTGTCCCTCTTCAATTTCATTTTTTCGTGCCCTTTTTATCCTGATTTTAAATCCAGATGCGCAAGTAGGGCAAACTATGGTTTTAATCAACTCAGTTTTCATTGTTTAGTTCCAAGCATCACATTCTTTTTTTAGTTTTGCATTAATTACTATTCTACTTAATACTTAAAGATGTAAAATTATAAATTGCATTATGTGTTTATCACTAGGATTTACCCATAATACGATAGTTGGCTGATAAAAATGAGGATATTATTCGGAGTTTCTAGTTCAAAATTTTTTCACGTACAGGAACTTGTCAAAGCATTAGAAAAGTTTCAAATTGAGTGCAAATTAGTTTTTGATCAGGATTATGCAGATGGATATCCTAGTAGAAAAATAGGAAACTGGTTTCCTTCAAATCAAAAATTTAAGAAACTAGTTGATGAATTCAAACCAGATGTTATCTTTATTGATAGACAGAGACATTTTGGTCTACAAGCTTCAAAAACCAAAATTCCACTATTGATGCAATTACGAGGAGATTATTGGAAAGAAACTGAGATGGCTAGACAAACATTATACAAATCCTTTCCAAAAAGTCTCGCACTCGATAAATGGGAAGAAATTGGAAAAGTTTGTTTTGAGGGTTCAAAAGTTATCCTACCGCTTTGCAATTATCTTAAAGAAATTGTAAAAAATCACTATCCAGATAAAACAAGTGAAATTTTGCAGTCTGGAATTACGGCGTCAAATTGGTTTCCAAGTAAAGGTATGAAATTGAAGCATCCATGTGTTGGATTAGTCCAAAGTGCTGGAATTTTAGATAAAACAAAGGAGTTGTTAACTTTGCCTAAAGTCATGGAGAAAATGCCAGAAGTCAATTTTTACTGGGCAGGAGATGGTCCATATCGTGATATGGTACTTCCAATATTAGAGAAGTACGAAAATTTTCATTGGTTAGGAAAATTAGAATATCCTGGCAAAGTTAGAGATTTCTTAACTGAGATGGATATTTACGCATTAGTAACTGGAATTGACATGTCACCATTAACAGTACAGGAAGCACAGTTGATGGAAAAACCAGTAGTAGCTACAAACGTTGGTGGTGTTCCAGAATTAATGATTGATGGTAAAACTGGATTTTTAGTTAAAAAAGGCAGTAAGGAGGAGTTGTATGAAAAGTTATTGCTTTTGATTAATGATGGAAAAAAATCACAAACAATGGGAAAAGAAGGAAGAAAGCATGTATCAAAAAACTTTAGTTGGGAAAAAATTGCAACTGATTTGGTACATATTACTTCAAAATACTTGTGATTAGTATTAATTTTGAATTAATGTAACAGATTTTCATAAAATTTTATGAATCTTGGTAGAACTACATCCCATGTCAATTTTTTTTTCACAAATTTATATCCTGCATCAGCAAATTTTTTAGATCTTGGCTTATCATCTAATAATGAGTTTACAGCTTCAGCTAATTTTTGTGCATTTTCAGATGGAACAAGTAAACCATTATTATTATCTTGAATAAGCTCAGGGATGCCATCTACATTTGTACCAACAACTGGGACTTTCAAGTAAAATGCTTCTTTTATTACCGTTGGAAGACTATCTCTCCTTGATGGAACCACGAGTACTTGAGAAGATTTCAGTATTTTCATAGCTTCTTCCCATGGAAGATTATCACAATATACTATTTTTCCATGAATTTGTGGTTCTGCATTTTTTAGAATATCAATACCTTTTTCATGAGTTTTCCTACCAAGAAATACTACTTGATTTTCAACTTTTTCCATAGGGGGAATGTTAAGAAATTTGTTTGTGTCAATCGCGCTAGGTAAAACTTCAAAATTGAGTCCCGTTTGTTCTTTGTAATCTTTTTGTGTTGCTTTTGAGTCGGTTGTAAGTGCATCAGGCCATTTTAATACCTGTGATTCCGCGATTTTTGCCACAGAACTTACAGGTTTAGAATGTAATGTACTGATATGAACGCCGAACACTCCGTGTAATGTGAGTACTTTCTTTTTCCCATTTGCAAATTTCATTGCATATGCTGATGGTATATTAAAGCCGTGTACAATATCAAAATCATCTCTACTCAGTATTCCCTTTAAGCTGCTAAAAATTGCAAAGCTAGGATTTTTCAGGTTTTTGATGGGTATATGAGGTGCCTCTAGTTTTTCTACTTCAAAACCATATTTAATGAGTTGATCAGCCAACATTGCAGCATGTCCACCAATTCCCCCAGAAAATCTGGGAGAGATAAAAAGTAGTTTCAATACTTTAAAAAAAAAATCATGGTTAAAAAAATTTTGTATTTTGCAAATAGTGTGGTTTATTATAGAATAGCGGTTACTAACACAAAATAACAAATATACATCATTCACATAATATTATATCTACATTTGTTTGAAAAAATAAAAAATAAAATTAAAAATTCAGGAATTACTGCTAAGGCAAATTATGGTAAAATATGGCAAGAAAAGTTAGGTGATGAGCAAATTCAGTGGTACGAAGGAATGCATAAATCATGCTTAAAAATGCATGATGACTTTAAGGAATTTCTTCGTGAAAAAAGACCATCGTCTATATTAGAGATTGGTTGTGGTGCAGGATATTATCCAATAAATTTGAAAGATCTTTTTATTGATAAAGAATATGTAGGGATTGATATTTCTGAAACTGCAATTGAGTTTTGCAAATCAAGATCACCATTCAATTTTATTTGTACTGACTTTCTGAAAAAAAATATAGACAGAAAATTTGATCTAATCTTCTCCCATGCTCTAATAGACCATGTTTATGATATAGATCTATTTATTGAAAAAATCATCAAATCTAGTAATAGATTCGTGTATGTTACAGCATATAGAGGATATTTTCCGGATTTAGAAAAACACGTGATGCGACGCAATAACTTGGAAGGTACGTATTATAATGATGTCTCTATTAAACAATTGACTAAAAAATTTATGGATATGGGATTACAGAAACATGAGTATTCTTTCAGCTCAATAAAAGTAGATAATGTAGGACGAGATGATGATTGGCAAACTATTATCAAAATAGAAAAAAACAATAATTTATGATTATATTTTCTAATTCTTAATCAAAACATTAGTTACATCTTTGAATTGGTATATTTTATCAAAAGGATTACTATAGTACATTTTGTTTTCTAGTAATTCATATTCACCATTGAAGTATGAATTAAATATTATACGAAATGTATTCACAGGAGTTCTTGGATCATCCGGAAGGTATTTTTTCTTATCGGGCAAATAATATGCATCAAAATTATTAAAAATTCTTTTAACAAGTTTTTCATCAGATCCCGCAGTATTCCAGTCGTCAACACCCATTCGTGCTCCATGATCTGATTGTATTATAATTATTGGTTGTACATTTGATTCTGAAAGTAATTTATCAACAACTTCTCGTGTTTTTTTATTAACAAATTGAAGCTGTTCAACATAAGGTAGTTTATTGAATTCTGGATCCAAATCCAAAAATACTTTTTCTGGACTTTGTGGTTCTCCATTTGCTTTGAACAAATATGGAGAATGTGGCATCATGATATGAGCAAAAACAAAGATAGGTTTATCATGATTATGTTGTAATGATGGTAATTCAGAAAAAACACACAATCTATATTCTCTTAAATCCTCAGAAGATTTTTTTATAGAAAGAGGACCCAATATAGTTTTATGTTGAATTATACTCCATAGTTCCTTATGCCAGAAATTACGTTTACACAGGTTATAGTCAAAAATTTCAAGCTCATCAAAAAAGTTACCCCCATCAAAATTTATGGTTTCATATCCAATTGATTTGAAATATTGTGTTACCAAATTAGAATTCATCATATGATATAATTCATGTTCATCATTAGAATCAGAATATTTTTCACTAAGATAGTTTACATATTTCAGATTCATAATAGAGGGTAAAGAATGGATAGTTGAAGGATAATTACTATAGCTTTGATCAGCTACATCAAATCCTCGTTTAGTCAAAAATGTGATAAATTCTTGATTATCAAAGCCAAAAGATTTCTCCAGACTTTTAGAGTTAGCATAATCATCTAAGATAATATAATAGATATCTGGATAAGTTGTTACTGTGCTTGCATCAAAAGGATATTTTTCAGATGTTGTGTCTGTATCATACAGATAATTATTTTCTAAATAATAAGTTCCAATATTTACTAAAATAATTACAAATAAAGTGGCCGAAATATAATTAGCTATTGTGGTAGGACTAACTAATTTTCTTTTTGTTTTAGTAAAGTAATAACTTGCAATTATAATTAAAGCAACATAAATAATTAAAAGAAATCTATGTCTTCCAATTTCAAAATCCCCTACCTCAAATCCATTTATAAAAAAGAAAATATGACCGTATGAAAAGAATAAAGCCAAATATACTGAAACAAGCAGCCCTGATTTTTCCGTACTTTTAAAGAGGTATCTTAGTAAAAACCAGAGCAAAAAAGTGACAGTAACAATTAACGATATTGGTAAGAGAATATCTGCTAGTACTAATGTATGTAAATTTATTGAATACAAAAAGGCAACAGGAAATATTGCAAATAGAATAGGATGTAAAACAACAGTGTTATGTAATTTATTTTTTAAACTCATCGCAATTCAAAATATTACTTTTCTATTTTCTCTTGTCTATTAACAAAAATATCTCTAGTATTTTGTAATTTTTTGAGAACATCTTTTCTAATGTAAATTTCTGGTATTTTAGATTTATTTAAAATAGCTTTTCGTATTCTTGTACCACTAATCTCTAAATGGTATTTTTTTCTATGTGGACATGTTTTAGATGTAGTTATTTGATCACACTTTTTACAATAATACGGTTCATTAAAACATAAAATTTCAATTCTAGCATCCTTGAATTTACTGAATATTTTTTGCGAATCGTATTTTCCGTAAAAGTCTTTTACACCTGTATGATCACGTCCCACAATAAAATGTGAGCAGCCGTAATTTCGTCTCACAATTGCAGTGAATATAGCCTCTCTCGGACCAGCATATCTAGAATAGGTTAGTAGTGAAGTGAAAAGCACATTTTTTGCAGGTAGATAATTTTTGATATATAATTTGTAGCTTCTAGTTATGGCATCATTAGAAAAATCACCAATTTTTTTAGAACCAACAACTGGATGAATTAATATTCCATCAGAATTTTCTAGACTGTTTTTTTGTAAAAATTCATGTGCTCTGTGTGGTGGATTTCGAGTATGAAAACCTACAACTTTTTTCCAACCTTTATTTTGAATGATTTTCTTAACCTGATCAGGTTCCAACGCAGGAATTCCTAATATTTTAGTTAGCTTTCCAACTCTTGTAAGTTTTCCTGTGAGAAATATGTTAGAAGACTTTTTTGTTTCAAGTACGCCAGGATGTCTAATATCATTTGTTCCATAAAATAATTTTATTAATTTTTTCAAGTTATATTCAAAAATATTAGTAACTTTCAGCTTAGCCAAATTTTGTTTTCTAAATTTTAGCAGTAATGTCATACCAGTTGATATAGTAGATTCTGAAGGTTTAGGAAACAGGATTGGGATTGGCCATATTTCTCCCGTGGGTAACCGCATTTTTTTTAAGACACTGTCAAGTTGCTCAAAATTCAAAAACGTGCTTAGCGGTTTGAATCCTCCATTTAATAACTGCTCAACATCCATAGCGGTATTAAGATCAATATTCATCAAAATAGGTCCATCATAAAATTTCAATTTATATCAGTGAATTTTATCTTATTCTTTTAACATTTACTCCGTTTTGTTCATAAAAAATCATTAGTGATTTTTTCTTTCAGTAAAAATTGATTGAATATATACAATTAATCACTGAAGATTATGCCTCTAGCTCTAAGTAATGTGATATTATTTTTTTTGCAAAAATCTACCAATTTTTTTACATACGATTGAAATTTTGTAGAATCATTCATTTTCACAAGCGAGGAATACAAATCATCATGATCAAGCATAACTATTTTTTCTGTACCTTGTAATGCTTCTGTAATTTCTTCCATATTATCAATGGAAGAAGGATTTTCTATCTTTGGGACAATTATAATATTTTTAGGTAATAATTCGATATATTTTGATATATCATTTGACGACGTTACATTAGATACAGCAAAGTATTTGATTTGCTCATAAGACCTTAAGATTGTAATTAAATCTTCTAATGTGTATTTGTTGTCAGGCGGTTTTAATCTTCCTACTGGCAGATCTAAAAATAGCGGATGATTCTCGTGTTTTTTTAAAATATCAATTAATTCTTGAATGTTATTTACCCACGCCAAATTAATACGAAATACAGTTTCCTCTGGAAATACCATATCATATTTTGCCAAATTTTGGGAAATTAGTAACATAAACTTCGTGTTATCTCATTAGAATTTATTGATTGCTTTACATTCGTCAGCAATTTTGACAATATGCTTTGCACCAACAATTCTAGACCTACCAATATTATAGACAGTTTTGGAACGAATTTCCTTAATTTGTTTTTTAAATTTATCTAAATTTTCCAGCAAAGAATTAATTTTCTCTGAAATATTATCAAGTTGGTCAGGTGATATTATATCGCCAATTTGCTTTCTGATATTAATTTCAATGGGTTCACAGTGAATATCTTCAAAATTTGGATTGTTAATTTTCTTGGGAACATCCACAAAAAGTACGGGTTGCTCTAAGGCAAATGCATATTCCATTGAAACACCAGACCAATCCGAAATCATACAGTCTGACGTATAGAACGAATCATAAGAGCTGATATCTGTTTCTAAAATAAAATCTGGATTGTCTTGGAAATTATCTTTAATTTTTTTAATTATATGAGGGGATTTACGTGTAGTAATTGGATGAGGACGGACGGTAACGCGACATTGAGCATCAAGAAGAATTTTTATAATTTGTAAACTTTTTGTTTCAAGTAAACTATCAACACCAAACGAAGGAGCTATGATAATATGTTTTTTATTATCATTTACGGAAATTTTTTGTCTAAGCGTAGAAGTTTCTTCCAAAAGCGTATCTAGACGCACATAACCATATTCTATTAAATTTTTGGTCTTTAATCCATATACATCTTCGGCAGCACGTATTTCCTTAACATGATGAGGTCCTACACAAAATATTGTATCAAAATTATCAACCGCACCTTTACGTAGATAAGAATGAACACTAAACATAGAATGAAAGACATAGATATAGTGAACTGGGTGAGTTTTCGATCTTTTAATGTGGAAAGTTTCTAAATCAGGCATATCCATAACCAAAACATCAGCACTTAAACTAAGAAACATTTTGGTTCTTGCAGTCCCATTACCTATGTAAAAAGCATGTACTTTGTTATTTTTTCTAGTTAGGATTGGATCAGAAGGATTGGACGTAAGATAACATACTTCACGTTCTAAATTTTCAGTTAGTTCATCAATTAAGGGTTGTAAGTGTACTATAGAACCCGCGTTTTCCGCATAAAATACTATGGAACGTACACTAGGCTCTAACGATTCAAACTTTTGTAACTCCTTCCATTCACGACCCAATGAAAAACTTGGTAGTTTCATAAACAGTAATTATTGATTATTCAGTTTTCTTAGTTGAAAATTTAGATCTTATTCTGACCCATTGGGTTTTGATCGTAACTCCAAAACCTACAAGAACACTAATTATAATAGCTAAAACTGCACTCGTACTTCCAGGATCAATGTAAGCATACACATTTTTTAGAAATAGCGTAAAAGAGACGGATAAAAGGATTTGAAATATGTCAAACAATTTACAAGATCTCTTTTACTTTACCCTTAAAATATATTTTTTTATTAATTTAGATTATTGAATATGATTAATACTTGTATTATTTGATGCACTTTAAACTATATTTGAAATAACTTGTTAGAGAAAAGATTAGTTACTTTTTGATATGATTTCAATTAACTTGATAGGCAGATTATCAAAATAAACAAAACTCGCTAGTCTATTTTCAAAACCTAATTTCTCCCAACCAATAGTTAGTTCTGGAGGAGAAACAATTATTCCGCCCTTACTACGATATTCATTTACTTTTGCATTTACATCATCTACTTCAAAACAAAGATGATGGAATCCATCACCGACTTTCACAAAATCTGATACCGGTGAATTTTCTTCCGCAGGTTCTATTAATTCTATGTAAACATCATTTGTCTTTAGAAAACACACATTGACTTTTTGTGATGGAACTAAGGCAGGAATAGTTGTAGATTCAAAACTTAAAAATTGTGTTAATTCTCCTAGTGAGTCTTGAATGTTTTTAACAGCTATACCAATATGATGTAATTTCAATTATTTGTATACATTTCTTTAACAAATAAAGTGTTATGTTATAATGTTTGAAAAATTACAAGCTCATAACTTAGGTCGACTTTTTTCATTTTTTATTTTTCTGATAAAAATGCCTGGATTACCTAAATATAGAGAGTAAGGTTTAACATCGTTTCCTATAGCACTTCCGATACCAACAACAGACCATTCTCCAATTTTAATATCGTCTCTAACTGTGACTCCAGAGGCTATGTAAGCACCTTTTTCAATTATTGTTTCTCCAGTTATGTTTACTCCAGCCATAATTGAAACAAAATCTTTAATTTTGCAGTCATGTCCAATTTGACTCCTCAAATTAATAAATACAAAATTTCCAATTTCTGAGTTGGGAGGAATTATTGCCCCTGCATGAATAATAGTTCCTTTTCCTATTGTAACAAATTCAGACATAATTACAGAAGGATGTATGATGGATGGAAAACTAACGTTGAAGTTTTTCAATTTTTTTACAACTTTTTTCTTAATCCTACTATCTCCAATAGCAACAACACATCCTATTTCCTTTTTATTTGAAAGCCAATTAATGCCACCTAATATAGAATATCCATTGATTTTTTTTCTATGAAGTTTTTTATCATCATCTAAGAAACCAACAACATCAAATACACTTGAAACCTTGTTTAGATCCATTAAGGTCCATAAAACCCCTTTGCCCATTCCTCCAGCTCCTACTATGACAATTTTTTTTAATTTCTGGTTTTTCTTTTTCATGTGGTTACAATAAATTCGTTCATAATTATTATGGTTTCTATACATTTCTATCAAATTGATGCAAATTATATTAAACCATAATTCATCATTTTTTGCCATGGATACATCAGCCGTAAAAAATGAAGTTAAAAATATCTTCCTTAGTGTTTTTCCAGAAATTAATGAGACTGAATTTAGTTGGGATGATACTATAACGGAATATGAAAATTGGGATTCTTTTGCACATTTGAGGTTAGTAAGCCAAATTGAAAAAAAATTTGAAATTCAACTGGACTTAGACGACGCTATTAATTTAAACTCTGCATCAGATTTCTTAAAACTAACTCAAAAAATGTTAAATTCTTCATGAACATGGAAAAAATCGCAGTCATTACGGGAACTTCTACCGGTATAGGTTTTGAAACAGCTTTAGCATTAGCGAGAGAAGGGTATTACACGTATGCCACGATGAGAGATATTGCAAAAAGTGACAAGATTATGGAGATTACTCAAAAAGAGAATTTGAAAATAAATGTGTTAAAGCTAGACGTGGAGGATGACAGTTCTGTCAAATCTACTATTAAGCAAATTGTAGATAAAAACCAAAGAATTGATATCTTGGTAAATAATGCAGGATGGGGACTCTGGGGTTGTGTAGAGGATGTTTCTATTGATGAATTCAAGGCTCAGTTTGAAACAAACTTCTTTTCTATTGTAAGGATGGTTCAAGAGATTGGACCTATAATGCGAAAACAAGGTTCAGGAATAATAGTAAATATTAGTTCGTATACTGGCCGTATTGGTTTTCCAGCATCTTCAGCATACGCTAGCTCCAAGTTCGCTTTAGAAGGATTAAGTGAATCCTTGAGGTTGGAGATGGCACCATTTGGCATTAATGTAATCATAATTGAACCAGGAGTCATGAATACAAACTTCTTTAAACCAATGAGAATATCTAAAAAATCAAAATTAGATACAGCATACAAAAACATTACGGATAAAATACTTTCAGGTGTAAGGAGGAATGCCCAATTGTCACCTCATCCAAAAGTAGTTGCAAAAACGATTCTTAAGGCTATTAGAGACAAAACATCATTGCCAAGATATCATGTTGGTGATGATGCTACAGAGTTCTTAGATGCCAAGAAGAGTAAGACTGACATAGAGTTTGAGAATTATTTGAAAAGATTCTATGCCTTTGGCAACATTCGGCTTTGGGATCAGTAATATATTGAAATATTTTGAATCAAAATATCAAGAATAAATCAATCAAAAACAGTATATAATTATAAAAAAACTTTCCATTATGAAATCTAAAAAAAATATTGTGGCTGGATTAGGAGAAATAGGTAATCCGATTCTAAAACTATTTTCAAAACATGATCTAGTTGTTGGATATGATATTAATCCCAAACTAATGAATAATAAAAAATTTGAACGTGTATATGCCTTTGATACTTCATTTTTACATATCTGCATTCCTTTTGGCGGAAAATTTGTTAAATCTGTCACATCACTGATTAAGAAATTTGATCCTGAATGTGTGGTAATACACAGTACTGTAAAACCACTAACCACAAAAAAAATCCAAGAACTATCATTAATACCAATTATCTATAGCCCTGTACGAGGCGTTCATAAAAGAATGCAATATGATCTTATACGTTATACAAAATTTTATGCGATTGAAAATCATGCACCTAGATTAAAGTGGGCATCCTCAAACTACTCAAAATTTTTAAAAACCTGTGGAATTAAAACAAAAAAACTATCCAGTCCTATCACATTAGAATTAGGAAAAATTATTTGTGACACATCATATTATGGTTGGCTTATTAATTATGCCCAATTAAGTAATCTGATTGCAATTAATCATAGGGTAAATTATGATGAAATGTGGCTATTTGCTGATGAGATTCACAAGTATTTAGGTAATAGACCTAAGATGTTTCCTGGAGTGATCGGTGGTCATTGTGTTATACCTAATCTAGAACTTGTTCATGATCATACACTTGATTTAATAAAAAAATTTAACGATATGTATGGAAAAAAATCCAAGCGATCTAATTCACCAAAAAGATAATGTATAAAATTAAGATTTTGAGTCATTAGGTTTTTGATCATTTGTTAATCCTCCGCTTAATTTTAATGCAATAAAACCAAATGAGACACCATACCAACGCGTGAAGAGTCGTATTACAACAACTATTGTTAATGATAAAGAGATATCAATACCATGTATTGTAAAAAAACTTGCTAGACTACCTTCAACCACTCCTATACCTAAAGGAAGGAAGGACAGAATTCCTAACATTATTGAAGTTGTATAAGTTGAAACAATTGTAAGAAACTCTATTGTTTCGACTCCAAATGCTAATAAAATAAAATATATTGATATCGCTTCTATCATCCAAAAAAGGATTGACAAGCCAGAAGCATAAAGCGATATAGGTCCCCTAATCCCATTCTTAACGCCATCATAAGAAGATGATAATGGCTCTACAAATTTTAAGGTAAATTTTCTTCTCCCAAACAAGGACAGAATTTAATTGAATGTTTTTCTTGATGAAAGCAAAACAAAAACAAAAATCAACATAGCCGTAAAAAATCCAAGTACATATACTCCTAATTCGAAATACCATATTCCCAAGAATGATAGCGTTACTATACCGATGGCTGTATAAAATTGCTCTAATATTACTATGGGAATAGTTTTACTTCTAGCAATTCCAAACTTTGTTTTTAATAACTGAGACTTAACCAGTTCTCCCACTTTACCAGGTATAATAGTTAATGCAAAACCTGATGTTAAAATCAAAAAACTGTCTTTTATTGGTATGAAAATTTTTGCGTTTCGTAATAATAAATGCCATCTAAAAAATAGTGTAAACCACCCTGATGTTATGAGTAAAAGTATGATAGGAATAAATTCAATTTTGAAATACGATATTTTGTCGAAAATAGTGTTAATATCAGATGCAATAAGGAAAGCTGCATAAAGACCAATAACCGCAACAATAACAATGAGTATTTTATTACCAATTTTCATCTAATTGTACCTAAATTTTTAATGATCTTTTATTCCTTGTGCAGCAAAAATAAGAAATTGAATTTTTACAAAAAATAAAATTATCCCTCGTTCTCATGGAATTTCTCATAGTTAATTTCAAAAACCTTGATCTTTAATTTCTTAAAACCAAATTCATCCGAATCAAAAATTTTCTTTAGATATGGATATTGACTATAATTATCATATAACTCGTCTGTAAATGGATGATAGAATCCTTGTTTCTCATTCGCAATAATATACTTCAATTCATATTTTTCTCCATCAGAAATCAATTCTTCTAGTGTTTCGCCATATGGCGCACCAGAGCTTGTGAAAGAATTACCTTCGGTTATTTTTGAATTAATTTCATAATTTTTGAATTTTTCTGGTGATTCTGTAATAGTCAAGTATGGAACATAATCCAAACTTCCTCCCCAATCCCTTAACACTGCTCCCTGTAAATTATTTAACGCATATTCTGAAAACTCTAATTTTTCATTATCTAAGACATGATATGGCGTTCCGTATCTAATCATGAATAGAGCTGAAAGGAAAATAATAGCTATGATAATTACTACGATGAAAACATCTTTTTGCTTTCTGGAAAATGAAAAGGTACTCAGTCCATACTCAGTAACTCTTTGAATTGGTATTATTGAAAGAATCATTAAAACCAGTTTGCCTTTATGTAATTTGAATTTTGATCAAATGCCCTAAATGAGAATATTATTCCAAATGGAATTAAGATGAATAAATATGGAAATGATAGAGCTGAAATTAATTTAAGGTTATTGTAAATGCCTTGCAAAATAAAAGTCTGAACGAATGAAAATAATCCATTTTCATCTATATAATCAAGCGCAGAGTTAGTTGTCTGTTTAGATCCCTCACTAACCATTAATTCAGGACTTCCAGCAAAAATAATTTTTCTATACTCAGAATAAAATGGATCTCCAAATTCTTCATTACGTTCTATCAATACGGGTGAAATTACCAACAAAAATAACACTACGCCAAGTCCATAGTTTCTAAATAAATTAGGAGATTTTCTTAGCGTAATGAAGTAAATGATTGTAATCACAATAAACACAAAAACTCCATTCATTCTTATCCAATAGGCAATTCCAGCTAGCAATAGCGAAATCATAACAAATCTTGTATTCCTGTTTAGAATAAAATAAAACGAACCTATTATAGCAAGATGAAATAGCGGCTCAGATAATCCAAAACCAGAATTATAATTAAGGTGTGGCTCAAACGCAAAAAGACTCGCTAGAAGTAAAGAATATCTTGCATCAAAAAACTTTCGTCCTACTAAATACATCATAGGAATGGAGAATGTCGCTACAGCAATACTCAGTGCTCGTATTGTATTAGAATAATCGAAGAAATTTTCTGAATCCATGAATCCAAAAAATATGGATACAAATAATGACCATCCCATACTCCTATGAGATGATTGCGAAAAATCACCGTTTGTGTGCGCAATTGCATTAAGTGTATAATTAAGATTGTCTGAGTTTACTGGAATAGAAAAATCAACTAGATATAATTTGAAACCTAATGAAATTAAAGAAATTACAATTAGAAAACAAATAATTAATTTCTTATTCAATCTTTTTTCCGTTATCTTTTTAATACTTCCAAAAAATAAATTCCTTAATAATCTGATAACTCAATGATGCACCCACATCTAAAGGTCTCATTATTCTTTCACCACCTACTCTAGCAGGTTCTTTACTTTCAATTTCATAAATCGGTATCTTGCTTTTTGCACATCGTATGCAAACTTGTTGTTCAATGTTCAAATATTGTGCATCTGTTTTCAAATCATCCCATATTTCTCGCTTAAGAATTCTAAATCCATTAAGTGCATCTGTATATTTTCCTCCAAAAAAAGTATTTACTAGAAAAGTAAACATGTTATTTCCAAATCTGTCAAGCCATCCAGCATCGTCACTTTGTGATTTTTTTCCAAATCTAGAGATGTGAACGATATCATGACCCTCTTTAGTTTTTTGAATTAGTTTAGGGATATCTCCAGGTAGATCATTTCCGTCTGGGCTAAAAAACATAACATAGTCTGATTCTGTTGCGTCTGTACCTACTCTACATGCATTTCCCTCCCCTTTGTTATGTTGATGTATTACGTCAAATCCTAATTCTTTGGCTCTTTCTATAGTTCCATCAGTTGAACCACCATCCACAAAAACTATCTGTTCAGCCCACTCTTTTTTTACCTGAGGCATAATTATATTCACGCCAATAATTTCATCTAAGGTTAAGACAAAGATGGCTGTAGACATAGAAATCGCTTTTTTTGATTGTTTAAAATTGTTATTACTTATTGGTTTTCTTACGCACAATATTTATTCTAAAAACATGGAGTAAGATCAATTGAAGTTACATCATATAGGTATAGTAGTTAAAAATATTCAAGAATCATTAGGAGAGCTAACTCAGTTTTTGAGTTTTGAATCAACAACTGTTCCTTCTCTGATCGCTTCACAAAAAGTTAACGTGTGTTTTCTAAAAACAAGTGATGTTTATATTGAATTAATTGAACCTGCGGTAGAGAATTCTCCAGTATCAGATTTTGTAAAAGGTGGGGGTGGATTTCACCACCTTTGTTTTGAAGTAGATGATATTCATAAGGAAATTGAAAAAATGGTAAAAAAAGGTGCTCGGTTAGTAGTTGAACCTGTTAAAGGATTTGATGGTAGGCTGATTGCTTTTTTAATATTAAATATGAAAAATACAAATTCTAATCTAATTGAACTTGCTGAAGTTAAAAAATAGTGAAGACGTCAAGTCAAAAAATCTGAATTTGAGTTGATATTACAAACATTTATTGATTTTTTACAAAGTATTCCTTTAATTTCCTATACAGAATCTTCTTGGTCGGTCCTTTTGGAATATCATCCAAATCTACTAAATCATTAATTATTATTATTTTTCTAGGCTGTTTGTACTCAGCTATCTTATCCTTACAAAATACTTTCAATTCGTTTTCAGTCAAACTCTTATCGTTTTTTATTTTTACAAAAGCACAAATTTCTTCACCTAATAATTCATCTGGCACACCAATAACCGCACATTCATCAACGTAGGGATGCTGATACAACACATTTTCAAGTTCAGCAGGATAAATGTTTTCGCCGCCCTTTATAATTAAAGAATCTTTTCTTCCATGAAAATAGAAATACCCATCTTTATCTTTTTTACCATAATCTCCACTATGAAACCAGCCATTCCTAAACACATCATTATTTTTTTCTTCATCCCCAATGTATCCACTCGAAACATTATAACCTCTAATACAAATTTCTCCCTCTACATTTGATCCAACGTCATTATTTTTGTTCAAGATTTTCATTTCATTGGTTAGTAATGGCTTTCCAATGGAGCCAATCTTTCTTTTATCAGCTGGATAACCATTTATACAAGAAAAGGAAGTAGTCTCTGTTAAACCATATCCTTCAAAAATTGGAACATTAAATCTTTTTTCAAACAATTCTTGTACAGAACGCGTTAAAATCTGACCACCACAAAGGATCCCTGTTAAACTGTCATCTTCTCTTTCTTTTGGAAAGCTAAGCAGTATTGATAATATTGAAGCCATTACACTTGTCCATGTTGCCTGATATTCTTTAACCAAATACCAAAACGCATAGAGACTAACTTTTCCTTTAACGATAATAGTAGAACCTCCGGCATAAAGTGGTGCTAATAGTGTTGTAATTTGGCCATTATTATGAAATAAAGGCAGTATACATAGACATCTAGTTTCTTCGTTGAACTCGAACCATTTAGAAATACCCATTGCGTCTGCTAAGAGGTTCAGATGAGACAAAACCACTCCTTTAGGATTACCTGTTGTGCCTGAAGTATAAATTATGACTGCTATGTCGTATAGAGATATTTCAGGTTGCTCAAAACTTACATTAGTATTAGCGGATAAATTTAGATCTTCTATTGATTTTATTTTCTTTATTTTTACATTGTCCAAATCTTTCTTAATATTATTAATTTTAAATTCTAATTTGTCGTTAAAAAAAATAGCTTTAGATTTGCTGTTTTCAACGATATATCTAATTTCTCTTGTAGCTATATCTGGATTAATGGGAACTATTGTCAAGCCAATACTAAGTCCAGCAAAATATAATATTAAAAACTCTGGTGAATTATGAAAAACTAGACAAATTCTATCATTCTTTTTTAGACCATTTGTTATTAGCAATTTAGTAGTTCTATCAACAACGGTTTTGAATTCAGAATAAGTAAACTCATCATTCGCCTTACCTGGACAAATTAAAAATGTCTTATTTGGATTTTCTTTCACTTTTTTAGATAGGAGCTCACCTACATTATTATAATCCATAATAATTTGCGGATCCATTCTTTGATGAGAATGAACTAAAGAATTATCTATCATTCAAATACTTTAAAATTTTATTTTTTATTGCTGGGATTGATATCATTTCAAAACTATCAGAAATATTAATTTCAATATTAAATTCTTTTTCTACAGCTGTTATCATTTGGAAATGTTTCATAGAATCCCATGCTGGAATTTGTTCCATTGAATCTTCAAAATTTATTTCATTAGTTTTAAAAGTTTCTTTGAGTATTTTTACCAACTTTTCATCTAATTCCTTATTATGATATTTCATTAACAATCTTACTCGCTTTTTAGATGAATAGCAACTTTTTCTATTCCCTCTTCAATTTTGTCAATATCTTCAACTAGCGGTCCAAAAGATAATCTAATTGCATTTATTCCTGTTCTGCCAAAACCCCTACCTGGAATAAACAAAACTCCAGTTTTTTTAAGAGCATCTTCTACAAATTTACTACCATCCATATCAACCTTCATGAAAATATACAAACCACCATCAGGCATTATAATGTTGTAACCAATTTTTTTTTCCAGAATTTCAACTGTCTTTTCTGCGGCATTTTTATACAACTCAGTAGTTTTCTTAACGTAATCAATTAACGTATTACTTTCAATAGAATCATTAATGAATTTCGTTAACGCCATTTGATGCATTGTGTCAGGACACAATACAGAAGAGGTTTGTATGGATTCCATATATTTGACTAAGAATTCTGGGGCTTCCACCCAACCAAGTCTCCTGCCTAAACCCCTGCACCATTTTGAGTTTGACCTTAATGAAATAAAATTTTCATTAGGCGACCATGAAAAATAAGAGGGATATTCATTGTTGAAAACTAATTCCTTGTAAGCAAAATCAATAATTAGGTATCCTCCAATTTTTTTAACAGAATCTAGTGTTGCTTGTACAAACTCATCAGATAGTACTTTTGATGTGGGGTTATCAGGAGATACTAATAATACAACTTTTGGTTTCTTATCCAAAATATATTCCGTAAACTCACTAATCTTATCATCAGCAACAAACTCCCATTTTTTCTCATTAATAACAGAAAAACGTAATATCTCAACATCGGGTATCTCTGTTATTATTTGTGGAGGATAGTTACAATATGACGGATCCAATAATAATATTTTATCCCCAGGATCTAGCAATACGGTAAATAATTCCATTACAAGTTGTGTTGATCCTAAACCTACAACTATCTGCTTCTCGGAAATATCCATCCCATACAATTCATTCTCAAATTTGCACACAGCTTTCTTGAATTCTGTTTCTCCTAAAGTAGGAGAATATCCTCCAGTTAAATGAAATAGCCTAGGATCTGATACTATAGACTCGTAAGCTTCTCTTAATTTTTCTGGAGCCTTATGATTAACCCAACCTCCTGCAAATGAAATTAAATCCTCTGGATTAATTCCTAACTTTCTTATATAATCCGGATTCGCATAATTCATTATTTCTCTAACTGGTGAAATATTCCGTTTGAATTGTTTTGCCTTTTTTGAAATATTATTAGGGCTACTCATGGATGTAGAAAAAGTTTGAGCGGATTAATTAAGTCTTATTATATGATCCTATTAATTGAAAAATTTGGCATGAACTAAAGATGAATATATAACAAAATATAATTTATCCAGCGGTAACAAATCTTATGCGTGTAGTAAATGTTGATGATAATGTAATTCGTCAGCTAAAAAACTCTGAAATTTTAGATGAAATGAAAAGTTTAGAATTATGTGACTGGTTAGTTATCCATGAAGAAGAAGGTAGGATAATAGGTGCTGGGGGAGTCGGTACTATGTTTCATATCACTTACCTACAAATTGATAAAAATTTTCAATCTCTGGGTCTTGGACCAAGAATTTTTATAGAACTAGTAAACGAAGCAAAAAAAAAAAAATATTCATTCCTGTCTACATATCAAATGGTTAATAATGTTCAAAGTTCAAAAATACATGAATTTCATAATATGTCTTTAATGTTTAGAATTCATTTTTCAAAAGAAAAGATTATGGATGTCAGATTTGTGGCATGGAATCAAAAAGGAAAGATTCTTGAAAAATTTTTTCGTTTTTTTAATTCGCGTTTTGGTATGTCAATACTTGCTTGTATGCTAAAAATTTCACAGCCACTATATCCAAAACTTTTGGGTCATTTTGTTGATGATGGACGTTATATTTTAAAACCAAGCATATCATGGATCATGAAAAATTTCACTAAAATCTAAAGTCGCTTTTAATCATAATATTACATACCTGATTATGTAGAAAAAAATTCGAAAAAGAAACCAACTCCTAATTTTCAGGTTTGATATTTACGCTTTCATGTAATATTCTATTATTTATCAGTCCAGATTCTAGTGCTGATGCTATCTGCTCAACCGACTCTTGCGGTTTGTGTGTGGTATAGTAATCTAGTTCTGATTTGATTTTATCAAAAGATACTTTATAATCACGTGGATCATTTTTACTATCAATTTCTGATATCCCAACATCAAATCTTTCTGAAACCATTTTAGCCAGAGTTATTTTTTGGAAGTTTTGATCGTTTGATCCAACGTTAAAAACATCCTTTTTTTCAATTTTATCATGTTGTATCAAAACTGAAACAATTGCTCTAGCTATATCATCTACGTGGATCATCGGTCTCCATGAATTTGCACCATAAAGACTGATCCGTTTCTTTTCCCAAGCCTCATAAATAAACTGATGAAGTAATAGATCAAATCTTATTCTTGATGCCATACCATACGCAGTTGAAGCTCGTAAAACAGCCGTGGATAATTCAGATAATTCATTTAACAAAATTTTTTCAGAATTTACTTTTGTCTCAGAATAAAGCGAAATTGGTTGTAACTCATCACTCTCTGTAAGCATTTCCTGATTTTGTCTTAAACCATAGTTACTGCAAGTAGACATCATAACATATCTATCAATACCTAGTTTTTCACAAGTCTTTGCAAGATTGATGTTTGCTTCAAAGTTAATTTCTTGTGCCTCTTTTGGATATTTTTTGCAAATTGGCTCTCCTACCAGTGCAGCTAAATTTACTACAAAGTCAACACCGCTTAGAATCTTGGGAAGATCAAATGTGCGTAAATCTCCTTTAATGAAGGAAAATTTTTCAAAATTAAAAAATTGGAATAGTGAATCCCCGCCATACATCAAACTATCAAATACTTTTACGTTAAGATCAGTATCACTTAGTAATCTAGAAACTAATGCAGAGCCTATGTAACCTGCACCGCCAGATATCAATACAGTTTTTGATTCTGACATTTTAATTCAAAAATTTTTTAATCGTATCACAAACTCTCAATATATCTTCATCAAGCAAGAATGATGACGATGGTAACCACAACCCTCTTTCAGAGACCTCATCAGTATTCCTGAAATCACCACCGATATTCTGGTAGGGTAACAATTTGTGTATTGGGGGATAAAACTTTCTTGTTCCAATTCCAGATTGGTTCAAATGTTCTACCAATCCCTGCCTAATTTTTTCATTAGGTAACAGAATATCTACAAACCAGGGAACACTTGTTTTTAGATCAAGATCAACAAACTCAATTTCAGAAATACCTGATAAATTTTCTCTATATAGTTGAAACATTTTCTTATTGTGTTCTACGCGTTGGGACAATTTTTTCATCTGTGCTATTCCAACCGCTGCTTGAAATTCTGTAAATTTGAAATTGTAACCCATTTCAACATGGTCAAAGGCATTCTCCATTTGGTGTTTTTTATCAACATCTCTACCAAAATCTTTAATCATTCTGAATTTTTCATATAGTTTTTTGCTATCCGTTACAAGCATTCCTCCTTGACCAGTTGTAATAATCTTGGGTGTACTGAATGAAAAGATCCCAACATCACTGTAGCAACCAGTGTGTTTACCACCATAACAAGAACCTATTCCATGACATGAATCTTCAATTATAAAAAGATCAGATTTTTCTGCAAACTCCTTCAAGGATATAAGATCAGGCGCTCGTCCATTGAAATCTACGGGCATTATAGCTTTTGTTTTGTCCGAAACCTTTTGCATAGTCTTTTCTATATCTAGACAAAGGTTATCTTTTTGTATATCAACCAGTGAAACTTTGGAACCTGCTAGAATTACCGAGTTGGGTGATGCTACAAACGTTAGATCTGGAATAATAACTTCATTTTCTTTTTCAAGTCCTAGCCCTTGTATTGCTATGGATAGAGCCACCGTTCCACTAGTTGTAGCCACTGCATATTTTCTGCCTACAAAATTTGCAAAAATATTTTCAAACTCTCTTGTTTTTTTTGATTCAGTATACCAACCAGAATCAATAACGCTTAGCAATTCTTTCTTTTCTTCCTCTCCTAAATTTGGTTCGAATTGTTGAATTTTTTTCATGATACTTTATGATGATGAATGCTCTAAAAGGAGATCATCCTTAATCTTACCAGCAGACTTGTGTGTATTTACATACCATTCAATTGTCTTTGTAAGACCCTCCTTCAATGTGAATTTTGGCTCCCAACCTAGTAATTGTTTTGCCTTAGAATTATCAAGCGCACGGCTTAAAACTCCAACTGGCTTGTCTGTTTCAAAAACAAATTCTTTTGGTTTCCAATTAAGAATTTCAAAGATCATATTTACAACTTCTTTAATTTTATAACGAGTTCCAGTTCCTAAATTTACTGCTGACCCATCATCAATCTGCTTTTCAGCAGCTAGCAAACAACCATCAACAATGTCTTCAACATATGTGAAGTCCCTTTCTTGATTACCATCTCCCCATATTTGATACGGATCCATTTTTTCAACAGCTTTATAGATCAGAGCAATTATTGCATGAGTTTCATTTTCTCTAGGCCCATAAGCTGTTACAAATCGTAATGAACAACCATTTAATCCATATTGTTTATGAAATGCCTTCATCTGTATTTCACTCATTAACTTTGCCCATCCATACTCCATATCCGCACTAAGTTTTCCATCAAGATTAGTTATGTCAGAATCCGCTTCTTTTAGTTTGTAATCAGAACCAACTTTGTCTTGAAGTTTAGTTGGGTATACACAAGCAGTGCTTGAAAAAATAACTTTTTGAACATTACTATCGCTACAAGCTTGAAATACATGATGATCAAGAGCTAAATTTGAGCAAACATCAGCGGGATGAGTGTCAATGTATCCTCTTCCACCATGTATTGCAGCCATATGAAATACATAATCTTGATCTTTGAACAAAGTCTTTAGAACATCTTTTGCGTTATACTCTAAATTATGGGTTACAAATTTTACTTTGTCTAAAGAGTTAGATAAATTTTCCAATGTTCCACTTGACAAATCATCAAGTACTGTTACATTAGCTCCGTACGAAACCAGCTTGTCAACTATATGACTACCAATAAAACTAGCTCCACCAGTTACCAACACGTTTGATTCTTTCCAAAATGATTCATTAGACACGATGAGACATTTTTTTATAATTTGTATATTATGGTTTCTACATATTTCTTTTTTCAAAATACTTCTTAAAACTATTTAATATGAAAAATCACTCAAAAACTATCCAATGTCTTCCGTCAAAAAATACCAGTTAAATCCCATACTTTCTGATGAAAGGGGTTTGTTTTTTGAAGTATTGAATAAGATAAGTATCTCACATGTTATTGTTACCACATTTAAAAAAAACGCAGTACGCGGAAATCAATATCGTAAAAACATGAATCAATATTTTTTTCTTACGTCTGGCAAACTTAAATTAATTACAAAGAAACCGGATGATTCCTATGATAAAAAAGAAATAGAGATGATTCAGGGCACTATGGTTTTTATTCCAAAAGGTATTGCATTCGTTGCAAAGGCTATCGAAGATTCAATCTTATTAGAACTATCACCCGAACATTTTGATCCTAAAAATCCAGATATTAATAAATTCAATATAAGTATATGATTTTTTCAAATTATTTTTACTGTATCATATTTTCACGTAAGATTCTAGCTTCAGAATTACAATAGTAATTTTTATTAATTTTTATCACTTATTACATGAAATTTTTCATAATCAATTTTGTAGATCTTTATATGATACTTAAAATCATGCTCCCTAGAATCGAATTGTTTTACAAGATAACTATAATTTTTTTCATTAGAAAAAATATCGTTTAAGATTTTAGGTATTGCGTTTTCTCCGTCTGTAACTATATGAGTCAGCCCATCCTCTTTCGCTGATTTAATGTAATCTTCTACTGAATCTGCTTTTTGTGAGATAGAGATATTTACATCATATATTGAAGCTATAAATTTATCTGGTGGTGTTAAAGAAGTACTGAGTACCGGAAATTTTTCTAAATCTGTATATTTTTTTACATGTATAAGATATTTTTCACCTGGATAATAGCTGTTGACCTTTTTTGTTGTATCCTTAATTATTTTTGCAATGGATAAAGTCTCCCGTTCGTGTTCCAAATCAGGCGCAAAGTAAACTAAAAAGCATGTAGAAAAAAATAAAAATCCTACAAAAAATATAACAAATATTTTACCAGTTTCATTGGATTTGATAAAAACATTTCTTAGTGTAAAGATAGAAACTAAACTAAAAATTGGAAATAAAATAAAAAAATACTTTAAATCTTGAATATCTCTTGAATATGCGTAAAACGCTGGTACTAGAAATACTATAAGTGTGACTATAATTGCAATCTTTTTGTAATCTAGTTTTCTACAAAGAAAGAAAATTCCGACAGGAGCCAAAAAACTAAAAGTTGGAATTAATGAAATTACAAAATATTTTGACAAACCTTGCATTCCTGTTTGTATGAAATGAAATAATTTTTCTCCCATACCTAGTTGATATGTTCCCGTGGTTTCTTGTACTGTAATATCTAGTGGTGCATCAGAAGTAATATTATTCAAGATGTATTCAGGACCTGCATAAAGATGATGCCATAAACCATCATCACCTAATGTTTCCGTTCTAATATAGGCCATCGGTAAAACAATTAGCAAAAATAGCCCAATTACAAATAGATATTTTCCGATAGTGTTTTTTGAAAATTTAAACCTATAAAAAAAAACGATCGTCATTGGAATTAAAATTAGCAATCCTTCAAATCTTACTATCGAAAACAATCCAGCTATAATAAAGGATACATAAACAATCCTAGTATTTTTGCTTAGAAATAACGATAATGTACAAACGCCTAAAAATAAGAATAACTGTATATTACCTCCAAAAAAGGAATCCTCAATAATCCTTGGTTGAAATGCAAATAATGCGACACCAAGCAGCGAAAAATACTTGTCAAAAAACTTTCTACATAATGTATACAATGGAATTATTGTTATGATAGAAATAGTAATTGTAAGATAACGTTGAAGTTCCATGTACTCTTGAATGTTTTCAAAGTTTGCTAACGAAAAAAACAAAGAAAGAAACGCAGGCCAACCATTGTTAGAAAAACGATATTGTGGGTACACAGTTGTTGTGGAAGGCTCCTCATACGGTGAAAACATTTGCGGGAATTCGCCTAGTATACTCATATCTATAGCATACCAAAAATAATTTGCATTGTCTCCTGTGATCGGTAAATCATAAGGTAGATAATAAACGCTAATCATGAGACTAATAAAGCCAATAATAGCTAAACAAATAGCAGGATTTTTTATTAAAATTAGTTTACTATGAGATGTTTCCAAGTTGGAGTTTTTATAATTGGGAATTTTTTTATCTGACATATCACTAGAATTTTTTAATTTTGGTTGTGTTATCTACTTTGAATTATTTTCTCTTACGACACTTACTAAGGAATAGAGCAATATTGCTGTAATCAGTAATACAATTCCGACTAAGACTACTCCTGCGCTAATTACTGTTAAATTAGTACTCAAACGTCCAATGTCAACATAATACTGTACAGCAAAATATGTTAAAACAGATCCAATTATTAGTAAAATTACTGATGGAATTCCGTAGAATTTTAGCGGATGCTCAATGGAAGTATATTTTATCGTGCTAAATATTACGGATGTACCATGAGTGACCGGATTATGAGTAGATGTATTCTCTCCGTAAGAAATTGTAATGGGTACTTCCGCAATTCTGAATTCTTTACTACTAGCTTTGATTAAGATCTCTGTAGATACTCCCATCCCTGATTCGGATAACTGTACTTGTTCTATCACTTTCTTATTATATGCCCTAAAACCACTTTGTGAATCAGTCAAGTTTTTTTTGATTGATGCATTTGTTAGTTTTGTTATTACGTTTATGCCAAGTTTCCTATAGCTAGGAACGTTTTCCGTTTCACCAAGAAACCTGGAACCAATTACAACATCGCTCTTATCATCAGTTATGGGTTTTAGTAGTTTATTGATTTCATTCACGTCATGCTGTCCATCAGCATCAAGTGTTACCAAAACTTCTGAACCAATTTCTTTAGCTTTTAAAAAAATAGTTTTTATTCCGGCACCATATCCTTGATTTTTTTGATGGTTGATTACCATTGCACCTAATTCTTTAGCAATTAAACCAGTTGAATCGGTTGAACCATCATTACATACAATGATCCTGCTAGAAATCTTTTTTAATTTTACAATAATAGAAGCAATATTTTTTTCCTCATTATACGCTGGGATACCTATTGTTACTTCCAATATAATCACTTTTGATTAAATATTTTGGTAGTTAGGATATAATTATCACGTATAAAAGATACTAACTAAACCATTTGCTATTTTATCTCATGACTAGTTATTGGGAGAAAATCACAGTCTATATCTTTATTCAAAACTATTTTTAATTTGTTAATGATTGAAACAAGTCTTTGTGCTTTTCCAGAACCTATGTTAAAAATTCCTGTTTTATTATAGAATATTGATTTTATAATCGCATCTGCAGCATCATTAAAGTGTAACAAATCCAATATTTGGTTTCCACCAAAAATTTTTATTTTTTCATTCCTAATCGCCTTTTTAAATAATGAAGAAAGTCCTCTTTTTGTATAATTTTCTCCATAGCAGTTTGGGAATCTTAAGATTACATAAGGAGTGTTATACATGCTATGAAAATTTTTTATTAGATATTCAGAAATCATTTTTGTTATTCCATTATTATTAACTGGTTTTAGTGGATAATTTTCATCAGCTGCAATTTTGGTAAAGCCGTAAACTTCCCTAGTTGAAGAAAATATAATTTTTGGTCTTAATTTTACTGATGCCTCTAAGATATTTAGTGTTCCAAAAACATTACTCGAGAAAGCCTGTTTGGGATTGGTCTCACATTCAAGGTTACCTGTTAACCCTGCAAGATGAATAATTACATTTGGTTTGAATTGATTAATAACAGAATTTACTTTTTGGAAATTAGTAATATCACATTTAATATTATTTACAGATCCTATTCTATCTGATTTTCTGCTTATTGATATACAATCAAAACCATCAGAAACTAATTTTGGGATTAGTGATCTTCCTAAACTTCCTGAACCGCCAGTGACAAGAATTCTTTCTTTTTTCATATTTTTCTTCGTACTACAAAGCTATTTGATAACTTTCTTGTAAATTTCCAAAGTTTCCTCTGTCATTCTTAGTGAATTGCATTCGGTTTGTACTAAATTATATCCGGAAATTCCAAATTCGCGGCATTTTTCTTCATTGTCATATAATTCTAAAATTGCATTTGATAGGCTCAACGGATCATCTGGCTCAACTAAAATTCCATTTTTTCCATTGGATATAGTGTATGGTATACCATGAACATTTGTGCTTATCACAGGTTTTTTGAATGCAAATCCTTCTAATGGGGTTAAGGGAGAAAGCTCCCACCTTGATGGTAAAACCAAGAATCTACTCTTCTTATACGCAGTAATAACATCATCTCTACTTGGATTTTTAATTACAACTACCTCATTTTCAATTTTTAATTTATTTATCATATCAAACATCTCATTTTGAAATCCAAAGTCAACACCCATAATAACAAATTTGGTTTTCAATGACACTCTTTCTTTTTTCACAATTTTTATTGCATGTAATAAAACATCTATACCCTTTATCTTAGTAAATCTTCCAAGGAAGAGAATAAACGGTTCTTTAATACTATGTTTTTTCATAAAATCTGTTTCTTTTGAATCAAGTATTTCTAAATTAATTCCATTTCTTACAATTCCTATTCTTGATTTATCCACAAATTCAGAAAAAATTTCTTTTTCATATTCATTGGCTACGATAACTTTTGAAGCTTGATTAGCTATGTATCTTATCATTGGAGTTTGAAGTTTGTATAAGAGGCGTTTTAACAATGGTTCATTTTTTAGTGATGGATGTGTACCCAAACCACCCTGGTCAGAAATTATTAACGGAATATTCTTTTTCTTACTTATTAGGGCTGCAATGAATGATTGGAAACTTCTAATACCGATTGTGTGAATAATATCTGGATTATTTTTAGATATTTGTGAATATATTTTTGGATTTACAAAAAAAAGACCGAAAGAAAACCAAATACTGGTTCGATTTATTTTAAAATTATGAATTTTTTCAATTCTGGGTAGGTGTTTATTAAAAGTATGTAGATTGTTCGCAAAATCTAGATCTGTAGTAAAAACTGTAACATCATGACCAGAATTGGATGATTCTCGTGCTAAATCATAAAATAAGAAAAGTATTCCGCCAAATTGTGAAGCTGGCAAAAAGGCGGGGCATATAAGTGCAATTTTCATAATTTATTTTTAATTTTGATATTATATAGGAGTCACTTATAATTATTAACAAAAACCCTAATTAAACAACCTCTGTTATCATAACATTGAATAAACTATCAAAATATCTTTCGCTGTTAAAATTTTCAATTACTAAACCTAAGAGTGGTTTCGAAATTATACAATCAGCAAAAGGTACACGTGATGATTCACAACATACTATTTTGAACCACCAATTTTCATCTCAGGATCTTGTGGATTGTCTTAACACACTTTTTCCTGATAGTAGACTAACCAAAGAAGATCTTGTTAATAGTACTAAAGAAGTTGAATCTCATTTTAAATCATTTTTTGACTCGATCAAAAATTATGAATCTTTCTCTAAAAATAAGCCATATCCTACCGACTATTCCATACAGGATAATTCTAAACTTTTTTTGTACGCTCTGTGTAAAATAACTCAACCAGAATTAGTTGTGGAAACAGGCGTTGCATATGGATTGAGTACTTCATATATTCTACAGGCCTTGCATGAAAATAAACATGGAATGTTATATTCAATCGATTCAGTATTTCGACCATGGGAAACAGACATGATGATCGGATCTGCTATTCCAGATAAACTTAGAAACTACTGGAAACTGATAAGAGGTTCTAGTAAGGATCGTTTAAGTGATTTATTGGAATCATTAGGCAAGATAGATATTTTTTTACACGATAGTATGCATACATACAAGAATATGATTTTTGAATTTGAGGCATCATGGTCACACATAAAAAATAACGGATTCTTATTATCAGATGACATATCAGAGAATAATTCATTTTTAGAGTTTTATACTTCTCATAATGTCACTCCAGTTTTATTATCGTCACCAGAAAAAAAACCAGCCTTTGGAATTATACAAAAATAGTATATTATTTTCTTTTTGCAAAAAGAAATCCTATATCAGAAAATAATTCTCTTGTTGTAATCTGATTGAATGACTTTTTCAGCTTTTTAATTAATTCTTCTAACAAGTCAGGTTTTGAATCTGCGAAGTGATATTCGATAGCTATTTTATTAATAATTTCAAAAAATTCCGGTTCTATGGATTTTATTATATCATATTCAGCACCTTCACAATCTAATTTGAGCAAGTCACATTTTTTGATCTTATTCTCTTTGAAAATGTCATGTAAACTGGTTCAAAACAGAAAACTTGCCCTTTTTTACAAAATTGTGCTGCAAACAATGAAAATAATCCAATATGTGCTCCAACGTCAACAATAGTATCATTATTACTAATTTTAAAATCTGGATTATCATATTCCTCAATTAACCAAACATGAGTTAGTGCCATGAGATCAGTGGATTTTGTTCTTATTTTCAATTTTAAGCCAGTCTTAGTTTCGAAAATAACAAAAGGTTTGTTTGTAAGATTAAAGTACACTAGAGGGTACAAATACCAGTTCCTAAAAATCTCAATTGATTTTAATAGAATTCTTAATTTGAACAATGACCCATCTTTCATATATCCTCAATATTTTCCGACTACAAATATTTTACAGAACAATTCTGAATAGTATTTTTAACTGTCTTGTAGATAGAGTATTATTATGAAAATCTTAATAACCGGCGGTTTAGGGTTTATTGGAAGTCATCTTTCTGAATTATTAGTTAAAGATAAACATAATTTGATTTTATTAACCAAAAATTTTTCTAAAAAATCTAATGTTGTACAAATATCTAACAAATTAAAAATTGAAAAAGTAGATGTAACAAATTATGCTAAATTATCTGATACAATTGAACGGCATAAACCAGATGTAATCATACATCTTGCTGGAACATCCTCTCATTCAAAATCCTTTGAAAAACCCTTTGATGATATTAATCAAAATACTAAATCCACTTTGTTCATTCTTGAGAAGCTTCGACAGATGAATCATAAATGTAGGTTCATTCTAGGTAGTACTTTTATTGTAACTGGAAAACCAGAAAAACTCCCTGTGAACGAAAAAACACCTTGTTGGCCAACAACGTTGTATGGGGCAAATAGACTGGCAAGCGAACATTACTGTAAGATCTATCATGACGTTTATGGTCTAGACACTATAATACTACGTATAACAAACTCATTTGGTCCACGTGAACAAGTTATCCCTACTAAGAATGCGGTAAATTATTTAATCCATGAAGCATCTCAAGGTAAAACCATAACAATCTACTACAAAGGCAAATTTTTCAGGGATTTAATTTACATATCAGACGTAGTTTCTGGAATTAAAAAAATAATGAATAGTGGAAAATCGGGAGAACTGTATTGGATTTCATCAGGTAAAAAAACATGGTTTTATCAGATTGGAAATTGGTTAAAGCAAATGTCAAATTGTAAAATAAAATACGTCCAAATACCATCATATACAAAAAAAGTTGATGTAGGTAATTTTGTAGCTAATAATTCTAAATTAAGAGCATTAGGGTGGAAGCCTACCGTAACGGTAAAAGAAGGTGTTTCAAAAACACTTGATTATTTCATCAACTCTCCAAAAAAATATTTTTAATCAAAATAGTTTTAATTTACTTTATTGATTTTGTATAGAACTATTCCACTTTTATCTGATTTGTAAAGTAATTCAAAATTAGATGGAATTTTAGGATTTGAAGGATCAGCTAAAATTTTCAAGTCTTCATACTGTGTTTGATCAATATCATACTTCCAAGGAAGTATAACTTGTGGGGAATAAATTAAGTAATCAGGCATATCCCTATTTTTATTATGTCTATCAGCTGGATAGTTGTTTATACTATTATACCAAATATCCCAATCAGACCAATTTTCTCTGGCTAGAAATTTTTCTATAGGATCATTTTTCACCCCATCTTGAAAATTAGTTATTATAAGATTTGTATCAACATAATAAAGCCAAGCAATATTTGATGCCATCAAATAACTATTTTCAATTCCAGGCTGTTTTCCTAAGACTTCGGATATTTGTTTAATCTCCATTCCCTTTTCAACAAGTGGTTCATTTCTTTCAAATGTTTTAGTAACCTCATTCATTATACCAGAATATGGTTCTTGTTCATACAGATAGTTCTCAACTGATTTATAGGAATGTGCTAGGTTGACAAGTAATACTATTAGAACTATTGCAATAATTGTTTTATTATGTGATTTTGGCTGAATATCATTCATTTTAGAATTTCTTATTTTTGAATATATTTTTGGTATTATTTCAACAAAAAATACCGCACCTAATGTCGGAAATATAATCCACATTGCCAATAAATGTCTAGGACTACTGAGCGGATATGTTGACATAAAAAACATAAAAACTATAGATATAATTAACAATGGTAAAAAATTTCTTTCAATTTTTTTAATATTTCTCATTGTTATTATTAAGAGCGGAATAATTATAATCGCAAAGAAGTGAGTTTCAATGTCGCCTAACAAAGATACTAGAATTGCGGTGATTGATGATGAACTAATTAATGTAATAATAGTTATTTTATCCAGTTTAATTTTTGACAAGTAAATTAGTCCTACAGTAAATATAATAAAACCAAGAAATGGGACAGTTGGTACAATCGATATATTACTGATTGAATTAAAATGGAATAGTTTATCAGGATTATGATAAAAAACATTATAAAAATAATTTTTAAAAAATAAATCAAGATCTACAAAAAAATTAGTTGGACTCTCTCTCATTGCCTCAATTTTAAGTTTTTCAACCCAATCAGGAGTTTGATATTTTGTTTTGTTAATTAACTCATAATTTCCACTAGTATCAATTAAAACTTCATGTGTTGTGTAGTTGTAAATTAATAATGGACTAAAAGCAATCAGAAAAAATATTCCTAAGACTACAACGTGGAATAAATTAATACGGATTTTTTTTGAACGAATTAACATAAAAATCATAAATCCAAAAAGTACCATTATAGCCTGATAACGAAATAAACATGCTACACCAATTAATGAACCTACAATAATAATATCTGAAAATTTTAAATCTTTTTTGGTGCCAAAATATAGTGATGCAAATATAAAAAATATTGCAGGTAATTCATTAACAGTTTGTAGGGATAAAACATCTATTTTTGGAGTAAATGCAACAAGAAGCTGTCCAACTATTGCTATTTTATGCCCAAAAATATTTCGTATTATATAATACGAAAAAAAAACTATGCCCGTTCCACTTAAAAGAGCAACTATTTTTCCTGTAATAAAAATATCATCTACAAGTAAATTGACAATAGCATATATGACCGGACCAATGGCTGGGGCAGTCATAAGCTTTACACCTTCTCTATCGCCAAAAAGAATCTGTTCACCTTTTAAAGTAAAAAGAATAAAATCACCATCTTTCAGAAAATTATTTTGCGAAAAAGCAATGCATGAAATGATAATAAAAAAACTTAATGTAATTAATAATGGATATTTTTGGCTAGCAATCTTATTTCCAAAGACAGTGTTTTGAAAATTCATATTGATTTTATATACAATATTAATGAATGATTTATGCATATCTATCGTTTTATGGTTCATAATTGTTCATTATTAGTAGCAATAGTCTTATTTGAAAAAATATGCTAGATTTTTTTATGTCTACTGAGAAAGAGATTTCAATCATTATTCCAGTATATAATGAAGAAAAAAGGATCACAAAATGTCTGAGTAGAGTATTAGATTTTTGTAGCCAGAAACAATACAATTTTGAAGTAATAGTTGCTGAGGATGGAAGCTCCGATAACACTGTACAAATTGTTCAAGAATTTCAGAAAAAAAGTAAAATAATAAAATTAATTTCATTCAAAAAAAGAATCGGTAAGGGAGCTGCAATTGCTAATGCAATATTAAAAGCTGAAAAGAAATATGTTGGATATATGGATGTTGATTTGGCAACGGATCCATCTGAGTTTGAAAGATTTTTTGAAGAAATTGAAAACTACGACGTCATCATTGGTTCGCGTCTAATTCGTGGTAACTTGATGCCAATCAAAAGACCATTCTATAGAACACTTTTTTCTATTCTATATTCAAAATTTTTTAGATTTTTGTTCAACATTCCGGTATACGATACACAATGTGGTTTTAAATTATTTAGAAGGGAGATTGTTAATGAATTATTTTCAGGACTGCACGTAACTGGATTTGCTTTTGATTCAGAAGTGATTGTTAAGTCATACATTCTTGGATTACGCTTAAAAGAAATCCCAGTAATTTGGAATCATAATAATGCATCTAAAATTAGTGTCATGACGCAAGTAAGGGAAATGAGTAGAGATTTATTATCTATTTGGTATCAAACTCACTTACTTTGGAGAGATGGGAAGCAAGTATATCCACAAAAAAGAAATTCATTAAAGGCACGTATTCTATTTAATCTAATATCATTTCATAAAAAGGCTACAAAGTAATACCACAAAATTATTTTTTAACAATCCAAAAATTTTATTCAGGTTTATTTTCTAACCATTAATAATAGAATTTTTCTTACAATTTTTTTGAAAGCTTGTACAAATTTTTATTTCTTTGTACATATTCATATTCTAGATATAGTCCATCTCTCAACGAAGTTTTTGGTTTAAACCCAAGAAGTTTTTTTGCATTACTAATATCTGCCTCAGTACGTAAAACATCTCCATTGGAGAATGGTTTATACAAAATTTTGGGTTTGTATTCAGAAATATTTTCTAGAATTGAGATAATCTTCCTAATTGAAATCACTTCACCACCACCAATATTGATAATTTCACCAGGATTACTAACATTTATTGAAGAAATTGTTGCATTAACTACATCATCTATGAATGTAAAATCTCTTTTTTGAGTTCCATCACCATAAATTGTAATTGGCCTCTTTAGAATTGATTTTATAACGAATTTCATAATTGCCATATCAGGTCTTTGTTTCGGACCGTATACAGTAAAATATCGTAACATAATTACTGGTAAATTAAAATTTTCTACATATGCCTTAACTAAATGCTCTGCAGCAAGCTTACTAACACCATATGGCGAAACTGGTTTAGTTTTTGTTTTATCTTCATTCATTTTACCATTTTGGTTTCCATAGACTGATGAGGATGATGCAATAACTATTTTTTTCAAAGATTTTGATATTTTAGCTTGTTCCAACAATCTCTGTGTAACTAGAATATTGTTTATCGAATATTTTTCAAAATTATTTCCCCAGCTTGTTCGTACTCCTGGCTGTGCTGCCATATGAAAAAGATAATCGGTTTTTTTAAAAAGTGGAATAAAATCAATTTTTTGAATTTCTTTTTGTATCAGAGAAAAACAGCCATCGATGATCCAATAAATCCCGCTGCACCTGTAACTAGAGCTGTTTTCATAAAAAATTCAATTTTTTACTGTGATATTAGGATTGTTGGATTTGCTAATCAATCCCAAAAACATAGATTCACAAAGTCCTTTTGTTTGGATTAAACTATCTTTTCTTCCAAGAATACTAAACGAAATTTCCTTTTTACCTTTCCACCATGTAAGTGTAGTATCATCCAGTTCACACATACTGTAGACTATATGAAGCGGTATTTTATTTGATTTTTTAAAATTAATCATAGGTACTGAATAACATTCTGCATTATTAGAATAAATTGTTAGACCATAATTTTTGTCACCAACATCAAGGAAGCAGTTAGTAGAACCAAGGCAACACGTAGTGCTTATCTTAGAATTTGTTGGTTTATCATGTGATATAGATTCTTGTAATGAGAATAATTCTAGATTACCTCCATTATTAGTGGAGTAGGCAAATGAATCAGTTTGAAAATTATTCGAATTCAGATTCATAAGATTAATTCTAAAAATTCCGGGTCTATAATCCTTAAAATTAAAAATATATCTTAGATCAATTCGTGGTATGTTCTCATACACATAAAAAATTTTTGTTAGGTCACCAAATGGTAATTCTAAACTACATGAAAATTTTTTACGTATGGGTAGATTCTCACCTTCTGAAATAATTTCCGACTCAATCAAATCATCAAATTTGTTTCCATCTCTATTTACTGTAAAAATTTGGCCTGAAAGTAAATTTGCTTGACTCGGGTTTTTATGCCTAGAATATTTTGTGGAATTAATCATAGGCTTACCTGTAATGGTGGGAAATGCTATATTTTCAATAGAACCACCAGTTTTTCCCAGTAATATCTCTGCACTTTTCGTTTTAATCAAATTCTTTAATTTAGTTTCAGAGTTAGGCTTGTTATCAGATTCTCTTAATGTAATATCAATTTGTGATCTTTTTGGGATTGATGGAGTAAAAACCAGCATCGCACTTCTAATATACCCATTTTTGAAAAATTTAATATCTTCTAGCTGCGACTGAATTTTTTTTCCATTATTATAGACTTCAAAGTTATTTACCATAAATCCTGGTTTAAAGCATAATTTAATTTCTATAGGAATTTTTTTCCAGTTAGAAGAATTTGGGTTATAAATAACTAAATCTGATTTTGTATTTTTTGATGAATTTAAAAATGAATTTTCAATTTTTTTATCTAACTCATGATTTAATGTATGAATATTTTTAGTAAAATTTTGAAATTTTCCCTCTTCAGTGTGAGTTCTATAATCACTTCCCCAACAATCAACAAGTTTTGAGAGGTAATGATTTTTTCTGTTCGAGGATTCAGGTTTAATGCAGTTTAATGTTTTAATTTTTTTAAAAGCCTGATAGCAAAGAGAATTATTTTTGCTATTATCTCTTCCACATACAGCCCAACGAGTAACAACTGATTCTTCTTTTTTTCCTAATATTGGATATTTCGCAGAACAAACTTTGATTGCTTTTGATGCAGGAAATAAATTCATTAGATCTGAGGGCAAAATGAAATCTAATTCATCATGTTTTTGTATTTCTTCAAGAATATCATAAAATCTTTTTACTTTATGGCTATTACCGTTTAATCCCAAAACAGTATTTTTGTAGCTAAAAATCTCCATATCAGAGCCATAAAATGGAAAACATGAATCTTCCAATTTTTTATTTCTTAGTATAAAATCAAGATATTCATGCTTTTTGGTTTGTCCAGTTACGTATTTTTGAAATTTTTGATAAGCATAACGACTATTCCAAATTATGTTTAGTTCCCCTTGGTTTGATTTTATCTTTGTTGGGAAAAAATTCTGTTGTTTATTTAAATTGTTTGTCTGTAAAGCTGTTTCATAAATTATCATAAGATTTTTGAATTTTGATTTAAGATATATTGGAATTAAACCATTACTAAAAATTTGTTCATGAACATAGGCTATCTGTTGTCTTTTCGGGAAAAACCTTTTGATTTCTTTAATTCCTTCATTTAAATTTCTCTCATTGATTTCCTTGGGGACAAGTGGTGATACAATTTGTTCTTTTCCAGAAAAAACAAATTCACATTTTTTCTCCATAATTAATTTATTCAATTCTTCAATGAAAAGCGGATCAATTTTTTGGATTTTATTTAATGTATTTACGGGAAATTCAATTCCAGGTTTAAAATTAAAATCTTTTATTGCATCTAAAATTGGCCAATAGCAGGAATCAATTATTTCATGAAATGATTCTTCTGGAATAGACGAATAATTTAGATTTCCATGAAAAACCGAATAGAGTAATAATTTAGACAATTTATTCACCTAGTTGATTACCATCAAAATGAATACAAAGTTCAGCATACTAATTAGTTCCCAAACCTAGAGCAAAATATTTAACATTCAAATTTTTTCTAGAGAGTATTCTTCTCGTATCTATAACCAGTTTTCTTTTCATATTTTTAAAATCATTATTTTCTAATTTTGTATAAATTTTCCATGGAGTCATAATAATCACACATTGACAATTATCCAATGATTGTAAAAGAGTGTTAGCATATACAATTTGATTTTTAAAAACAGGTTCTGTATTTTTCATTGCTTTAGGATCATGAACTGTTATTTTGGCCTTCTTTTTTAAAAGAATTTTAATCAATTCGATTGATCTAGATTCTCTAACATCTCCGCTATTTTCTTTGAATGATAAACCAAGAACTGTAATATGTTTATTCGTGATATTCCCAAGATTTTTTTCTAATAGGTGAATTATGTGCTTAATTTGAAGATCATTTGTTTGTTGTACTGCTCTTAAAAGTAGTGGGTTCGATCCAAATTTTGAAGAAAACTGTATTATTGTTTCTAGATCTTTTGGCAGACAGGATCCGCCATAACCTGGTCCTGCATTAAGAAATGATCTGCCAATTCTAGGATCTACACCTATACCCTCTGCAATATCATCAATATTTATCCCAGGAATAGATTGACATAACAATGAAATTTGATTTATGAAACTGATCTTTGTGGCAAGAAATGAATTATTAGCATATTTTATCATTTCAGCAGTCTGAGTATTTGTTGTCATAAGTTTGATTCTAGGACCATATAATTTGCGATAGAGTTTTTTTAATTTGTTTACAGAATTTTTTTCTATGCCTCCAATGACGACAAGATGAGGTTTTAATGTATCATCAATAACGTTACTCTCACGGAGAAATTCAGGATTTGTAAGTATATCAAAACCTTTTCCGGTTTTTTTCCCAGATGCCTTTTCAATTAACGGCTTGATCACTTTAGTAGTAGTATTTGGTACCACTGTACTTTTTATCACAATGATTGGCTTTTTCGTGGTATGTCGTAAAGAAATACCAATATTTTTTGAAGCCTTTTTGAGCATACTCAAATCAATGTAACCAGATTTTGATTTTGGGGTTCCAACTGTAAGAAATATGAAATCACAATTTCGTACCACTTTGTCAATATCTGACGAAATTTCAAGCGACTTGGATAATGCATTTTTTAAAAATAATTTGAGCTTTGGTTCAAAAAAAGGCAATTTTTTTGAATTGATCTGTTCTATTTTCTTTCCATCAGAGTCCATTCCAATCACCGGAAATCCTTTTGAACTTAGTACAGATGCAAATGATAATCCGACTACTCCTAGTCCTATAATCCCGATTTTCACATCAAGATTATTGAGAAACGATTAAAAAATCATGCGCATGTATCATATTCCATATCAGCAAAATTCTAAAGAAAATATTTTAATACTTGACCAAAAATTCTAATAATTTTTTTGATGAACTTCCTTGATTAGAGATAAATTCTTTTACAAATTTATTGCCATTTTTAATCATTCTTGTTCGCTTATCTGTAGTTAGAATTTCTTTAATCTCTTTTTCAAGAGAGCTAATATTACATTTCACACAACATCCTGCTGTAAAAATTTTTGGCAGTTCTTTCATGTAACGATTTTTAGTTTGAATTGAAATAACAGGTTTACCGATTATCAACGCATCAAGCATTGTAGTAGAAAGATCATTTACCAGAAATGTATCACATGATTTAATCAGATCTATAATGTTATCATTTTTTGTCACAGTAACATGATCACCCATGTCCTCAACTATTTTCTTAATATCTCGTTCTTCTTGAAATGGATGAATCTTGATAATCAATTGTTTACTCAAGTTTTGAGCTATCTTACAGACATCTTTGATGGTTTTTTCATATATCTCCAAATTATCAATTGATAAATCAAAAACCTGATTTTGTTGTGGAGATGAAGTTGCCAATAAAATAAAACCGTCGTTTACCAAATTGGTGTCTGATCGATCATTAAACAGTATGTCATGTGATGGACTTCCAATCACATGTGTTTTTTTTGAGAAACCGCATTCTTTTGCATATTTTTCAGTTTGTGTACCCCACGTGAGAATTTTGTTTGAAAGAATTGGAAAATCTCCGCCTAGGAAAATATTACCTTCTTTATTTTCCATGGTTTCCCAATACATACCATGTTGCAGTAATAACGTCTTAATGCTGTGTATCTTTGCAAGATGCAGAACAACCTGTTCGTTGAATCCATTCTCTGATAATACTATGATGGATGAAACATCTGAATTTTTTATCACTTCATCAGCTAGCTCAATTTCTTGAACAGCGTCAAGAACTCTTTTTTTACATAGTTTTACAAAACTAGGTTTAATTGCTTTCCAAAAAGAATGCCCATTAATTGAAAAAAATGTATTAAAGATTTCTTCACGTTCAAATAGATTATTGGTTTTGTTATCTAGCAGCTCCTTACCTGATTCAATCAATTTTTCTATTTTTTTATTTTTTGCATTTTGATATGCTCCAATTAGGCAGTTTGAGTTTTTTATAATAGAATAAGATTCTTTATTCCATACATATGGACGACGTCTATTAAACAAAATTAATTGTATGCCATGTTTAGTGGATAATTCAAACAGCCTTTGGTATTTTATCGGATTAAATTCAATCAATAATGTGTGCTTTCTTTGATTCTTATTATTGCGATTATTTCGAAGTAATTTTAGGATAGTTTGTTCAGAAATATTTTTTAATTTAAGATAAGATTTTTTTGGTATTTTTATGCTAAGAGAATCTGTAATCTGAAATTTTACAGAATCATACAAGAAACTTTCTGATTTTTGTTTTACTTTGATATACTCAACATCATGATCTAACAAATCAAAAATATCAGAAAGAGATGAAGGTGCTAAGATCCTTGAACTATGAAATTTCTTACAGAGAAAAATTATTGCCATAAACTTTTTCAGAAATGGTAATAAGTGATAATGGAACTCGATGTAAAATAATTTACCAGTATTAATTCCCTTATATTCAAGGATTTCTGCTATTTCTGAATTGTTATACCATTGTGAAAGTGAAAATGATTTTTTCCATATATTCCAAAGATCTGTTATACTTAGAAACTCATCAGCAATCATGTGTTTGATGCCATGATCAGATAAGATTTTGTGAGAACTATAATCAAAGGAGATTATAACTGATCCGTTATTTTCTATCATTTCTTTTAATGTATCAAAACTGTAGCTTGAATCAAAAAGAATAACTGTTTTAGAATTAGGATTTTTCAAGACCTTTTCCATTTATCCCAGTCATAATCAGAGAAAGAAACATTTTCCATCTCATTATCATTAGGTTTCCATGCTACATCAGCTAAAACAAGTACTCGTGCAATTTCATTTGTAGGATTAATGTGAGCAGATGCAATTTTGTTTGGAACACAAACTAAAACAGGTTTTTGTGAATCAACTTCAATTTCTTTATAATTATTATTTCCTTCATCAATAATGAAAACTACTTTTCCATGGATACATGTAAGATAGCTTGTTCTATTTTTATGTAGATGTGGTCCTTTAACCTCGCCTGGGTTTATTGAACTTACATATACCATTTTAGGATGATTTGGGATAATCGCGTCCCAATCTCTCCAAATAACAGCCAAGCTCCCATTTACATGAGAATCTATAACATCCTTAGTTTGATGTTTTTCTAAATCTTTAACAAAAAATTTTTTTCCTTCCACTTAAAAACCACATTAGATTTAGCCAATAAAAGTTTGGATTCAAAGATTCTCCTAATACATGTACAATTTTATACAATATTTTATTAGTACAGATAAAAGCGAAAGTAATATGAAATTACTTGTAACAGGTGGTTTAGGATTCATTGGGAGTAACTTTATCATAAAATTGTTAAAAGAAAAGAATGATTTTGAGATAACTAATGTAGATGCAGAACTTCCTGGTTCTGATAAAAGAAATTTGGGAGAAATTCAGAACTCTGAAAAATACAAGTTTGTTAAGGGCAGTATTACAAATAAACGACTTATGGAGGAACTAATATCAAAATGTGATGCTGTAATTAACTTTGCAGCTGAATCATTTGTAGATAGAAGCATAAACGATGCAGATCCTTTTCTGGTTTCAAATATTAGAGGTGCATTTACAATTTTAGATATTACAACAAAGCAACATAAGAGAATGGTCCAAATTTCTACAGATGAAGTTTTTGGAAGCTTGCCTTCAACTTCTGCCACTGAAGATTCTAAACTTAATCCTTCAAGCCCGTACGCCGCTACAAAAGCAGCAGCAGAACTTTTGATTAATTCTTATTCTGTTACATATGGCTCTGATGTGGTAACTACTAGATGTACTAATAATTATGGACCAAGACAATTTGCTGAAAAGTTAATCCCTAAAACTATAATTCTAGCAAATCAAAACCAAAAGATTCCGATTTATGGTAATGGTTCTAACATTAGGGACTGGATTTATGTAGATGATCATTGTGATGCAATTTTACTAGCACTACTAAAAGGGAAATCTGGAGAGTACTATAATATTTCTGCCAATAATGAAATTGATAATTTAACGGTTGTAAAAAAAATATTAGAGATTATGAATAAACCACAAGATCTAATAGAGCTAGTTGAAGATAGACCAGGCCATGATCTAAGATACAGTATGAACTCCACTAAAATTTCTAAGGATTTAGGTTGGAAAAAAAATACAAATTTTAATGAAGGTTTAAACAAAACAATTGAATGGTATTTACAAAATCCAGAAATTTGGAAGGATATACCATCAAAAATATTAGATACTACCCCTTGGAAGACCTAAAAAATTTTGAGTGAAAATGAAAGGAATAATTCTTCATGGTGGTCATGGAACGCGTTTAAGACCTTTAACACATACTGGTCCAAAACAATTACTTCCAATTGCAAACAAACCAATGTCACAATATTGTATGGAGTCAATTAAGGAGGCTGGTATTACAGATATTGCTATTATAATAGGTGGTCTAGGTGCAAACAAAGTCAGAGAGTATTATGGAAATGGAGAAAACTTTGGTGTAAATATTACATATGTTGAACAAGATGAACCTAGGGGAATTGCACATGCAATTAGGTTATGTAAGGAATTCGTCAATAATGAGAAATTTCTTGTTTTTCTAGGAGATAATATTATACAAAAGCCCATTACAGATTTTGTAGAGAATTTTAACAAATCAGGCTATGATGCCACAGTTTTGTTATGTGAAGTGGATAACCCAAGCAGATTTGGAATTGCAGATGTTGAGAATGAAAAAATTGTAAAAATCACGGAAAAACCACAAAAACCTACGTCAAATCTAGCAGTAACTGGCATTTACTTGTTAACGCCACTAATTTTTGAAGTCATAGATAATTTGAAACCATCTTGGCGGAATGAATTGGAGATAACAGATGCGTTAGATAATTTATTAAAACAAAATGACAAT
>LUMJ01000158.1_pt2 | contig 60729 bp, 57 predicted proteins | sample 729631 | NCBI WGS metagenome assembly LUMJ01 (sample SAMN03860266, study PRJNA289734) | marine metagenome | biome: seawater column; feature: ocean; material: water; isolation source: Red Sea water column Station 22 - depth 500m | place: Saudi Arabia: Red Sea | collected 2011-10-15 | depth 500 m
CCCACGGTACGAAGGTGCTCAAGTTTGCAATGGTCACTGAAGACGAATTTGCGAAACGCTTTTAGGTCATAAGGAGACATAATTATGATAAACAGAAAAATAATAGCAATTACCTCCGTATTGACCTTATCAATTGGGTCTTTGATGGCTCAAGGTACAGAACTTTACGGCGGTGGTACAGCTGGCTCCGGTATGCGGAACGGCACTGCCGGTGCAAGTGCATTGTTAATTCCACAAGGCGCAGCCTACCAGACAGGTGGCGGTGCAGTGGCCAGCGCATCAGGTGTTGGTGCATCCTACTGGAATCCAGCAGGTGTTGCACGTATGGGAAGTAACTTGGAAACATCCTTTTCAAATAGAACATACATAGCTGATATGTCAGTGTTGTTTGCCGGCGCTGCCCTGAAATTGGGTAAGAATGCATTCGGCATCAGCATTCGTTCAATTGATGTGGGCGAAATTCCTGTGACAACTGTATTCTCACCTGATGGAACAGGCGAGAAGTTCAGTCCGTCTAACTTTACCGCAGGATTAACCTATTCCCGCATAATGTCTGCAAAGACAAGCATGGGGATTTCAGTGAATACTTCAATAGAAGGATTCCGCCGGGTTAAAGGAACGGCCATCACAGTAGATGCCGGTGTACAATATGCCGACTTCTTAAATGTGAGCGGTTTAGACGTCGGTGTTGCTGTGCGCAACTTCGGCCGTCCCATGCGGTTTAGCGGATCTGGATTATTGGTGAAAGCTGTTGCTGTAGATAGTGATCGTCTTACTCAGTTTTACAACGTGCAAGCTGCAGAAGCAGATGTACCCATGTTATTTGAAATGGGCGCCAGCTACTCTATTGGCACTATGATCAATGTGAGCGGTTCCTATGAAAGTAACAACTTTGAACAGGATAAATTGAAACTCATGGGTTCATATACCCTTCCAGGTCTATTGGCTGTCCGTGCAGGATTCCTGACCGATATGGAAACAGTTGAGTTTGAAGACAATCCAGAAACCACAACCGTAGATGAAAGCAAATCTGAGATTGAAAATATCTTTGGCGGTGTTTCATTTGGTGGAACTGTGTATCTGCAAAAAGTATTGGGAATTAATGCATCAATCGATTATGCATACATTCCAGCTAAATACTTTGACGGCAATACCGTATTTACCTTAAATGTTGGTTTCTAGGTAGATTAAAAGTAAAAATAGAAAAGCCCTGTTCATTTCATATGAACGGGGCTTTTTTTTATCTATTCGTGATTAACTTATCGGTATGAATAACCGATATCCCCTCCGGTTTATAACGCTTTGGTTCTGCCTGATAATAATTGGGTGCGATAAAAAGAAACAATCCACAACTGTCTTAAGTCTACCTCCCTTCACCACTCAAAAATCATCCGTTTCATTTTCTGATTTTGTTGGTTCTAAACCGTGTCAATCCTGCCATCCGGATATATATGAACAATGGGCAGGATCCACCCACGCCAAGGCAGGAGGCGCACCAACAAAAAACCGCATCATTGCACCATTTAATGGAACGCCAATGCAATTTTCTGATGGAACGGTATATCCAGAAATCAAAAATGGAATATATCAATTTCGGATCGTGGATCAACAGAAGACTGAACAGGTGATTCTAGTTGAAGCTGTGGTGGGGGGCGGATTTATGGTGACTATAGTCGCCATGAATCATCATGGTTTGTTCAATTGGCCAATAATGAAGAATGGGTAAAGGTTAATGCCAACACAACATTAAAAAATCTATATAATTGGCCACCCCATCGTGTATTGGGCGAAATAGAAGATGTATCTAACTGTCAGCAATGTCATGGTAGCCAGATTGTGGGTGAAAAGGTTGGTGAAGAATTTGATATTCAATTTAAATCTTTAGCGGTGAATTGTGAATCCTGTCATGGCCCGGCAAAAACACATGTTAGTTCCATGTCAAATATCGTCACGGATATACTTCATAAAGATGGTCAACAAGAAATGAACAGCCTGATTGGTATTTCTAAGGAAGAAAGTTTAAACACCTGTTTTCAGTGTCATGCGGTTAAAACGCCAATTAAACCCGGCTATCTTCCCGGTGAAAAATTGGAATCATTCTATTCATTAAAAATGGCACTTATGGGCAATGAAAACCCATATAGCATCGATGGTCGAATACACACATTTGGGTATCAGCAAAACCACGTGTTCAGCGATTGTTTCTTAAGTGGCGCAATGACCTGTACCAGCTGTCACAATCCTCATGGTCAGGATTATCAGGATATTAATCGCGTTGTGTTGGCTAGTCGATTTGATGATAAACAGTGTACATCCTGCCATATGGCGAAATTAGACAATATATCGGCCCATACGTTCCATAAGGCGGAATCAGAGGGAAGTGCTTGTATTTCCTGCCATATGCCCTTCAGACAGCATCCTGCAATTGGGAATGATATTCAATTTACACGATCAGACCATACCATCGCTATTCCACGCCCGGCTTATGATGCATCTCAAGGATTTGAATCGGCCTGTCAGCAGTGCCATATGGATCAGACAGTAGATTTTCTTCAACAGAAAGTCGATGAATGGTACGGTCCCTTGAAACCCCTGCACCCTGTCATAGCCAACCGTTTAAAAGTGAATGAAAATACCATTGGCGATGAAGCAAACGCCCTATTACTTCAGCCGGAATTAAATCACCCTATGGGGCAATTTTCAAATTTGACCTATTTCATTAAACGATATTTAACACCGGGGATGGAAAATTTAGATTCGGATATTATTGAAAAAATGATGACCTATGCACAATATGATGATGTAGATATAAAAGCATTGGCATTGGCGGGCCTCCATTATAGTCAATATCAAAACCCTAAAGTACAGCAGTTTATCAAGGATGCATTAAAAGGTATGGGGAATGATGAGGAATCGGTCCGTCGCCGATGGGGATTAATTCTAGACTATTTCGGGACGGTTTACTATTTATCTGGAGATCGGCCTAGGGCCATTATTTGTTACGAATTGGCATCCTCTGTTTTACCGAATGACAAAACCATTACTGCCAATCTAAAACGGGCCCGTTCCTAATGGCTGAATAGTCGGCGCAATGCCGATTGAAGGTCATCATATTGAAGATCTTGCCCGAAATAGTATTCACCACGGCTATCTTGTAAAATCAATTCCCAGTGGAGGTGGGATTCTGCCCGAGTACCTATGGTGCTGGGCTTTGTACCAGAATTTCCTGTCTTCCCAAACACTTCACCCGATTGAATGGCGTATCCCGGTTTTAAGTCAGAATGAATATGGGATAAATGGGCATAAATGGTGATTGCTCTGTAACCAGGGAATAAATCAAATCCATGATCAATGATGACGGCTTGACCCAAAAGTAACTCATTAAATATATCAGATGGGGTTCGATCCAACTGGGCAGCCCGTTTAAGCATTTCTACACGAAAATCCGCACCATACTGTTCATAGTTTAAATCAGAACGAATAATGATACCGTCAGCCACTGCACGTACAGGCGTTCCCCAGTTGGAAAAAAAATCGATCCCCCGATGAATGCCTGATCGATATGCACGGGGTGCATTGGGCAACCTTGATGCGCGAGTTGGGACATCCAGATTTTTACAAGGGAGTTGCAAGGGGGATGAAGGAACCATGGAGGCAAATTGAGGGATTGTGCCATCTCGATCAAATAAATGATGAATGGGTTGGCCCGGGTCATGGGATGAGACGGCCTTTCGAATAATGGGGAATACAAAATTGGTATCCAGTGCAAAATTGATCAAATACCGCCCATCCTTTTCTTGAATTGATTTGAAGGTACGTTGACGCTGGTTCACGGACAAGGATGGCGATACAATTTCTGAAAAAATACTCAGGGTAGAATCATGAATTTCGGGTGAAGCCAATTGTAATAAGTCATTAGTAGATAAGGGTTGCTGCGCCAAACCCATAAGGGAGTCTAAGTCTGATAATCCCCTATCTGAAATAATTGTGGCAGTTAGGGCATCGTCGGATATAGAAATAGTTGACGTAAATTTTGGAATTGTCAGTGCAAGGTTAACCGATTTGTGCACCGGCTTGGTGCAGCCAAATAATATAAAGATCACAAAAATTAAAAACCTATACATGACAATTAGGCTGTTTTTATGATGGAATCTAATGCATCCAAATAGACTTGATCAGGCTCACCCATTAATGTGGTATCAACAATGGATGAATAAATTGAATCTGATTCAGATAGGTCGCCAAACCCTTCCGTAAATAATACTTGGGTCGTTTTTACATGGGCGAATTTTAGTGCATCTCCTATAGCATATTCATATCGGGCCCAGGCCATTGGGGCAAAGATGATTGCATCTGCCCAATTCCGATTCCGTTGAATAAAATTGATGGCTTGAAATACCTTGTGGGTTTGTTCAATTTTTAATTGAATATCTTGATTGCGCACTTTCCGGCGAATATCCCTGTTGATTTTATCTAGGGTGGTTCGCTTTTCCAATTGTGCAGAGAGAGAGCCAATCAAATTTAAATTGGGACCATGGAGGATGATTATATTCATAAAATTATTCTATCCAATTTACCGCATGGGGACCAAATGACCGATAATATATCCAAGGATAATACCAATCAGCAGGGCCAAAGTTAAAACGCGGGATTTGGTAAACTCACTGCTATATCCTTTTTTGATAGCGACGGCACCCACAAAATATCCCAATCCATTCAGAACCCAAAAAAATGGAATGGCAAATACCTTAACAATAAACGGACCAATGAGTGGCACCATAGCAATTAGGGCAGCCATGCCGGCAAATGCCTGGGTAAATACACCCACTACAACAGTTCCGAAAACGACCACTTTTTTATCTATCCCAAATTTTAGGGCAATGGCAATTAATATGGAAATACCAACCCATATGAAAATTTGACGCTTATATGTTTTTAAAATTATTTTCACTATCGATTAACTTAAGATTAAGTAATGACGAGGAGAGAGCCTGCAATCAAAAAATATAGCGCCACGCCCAAAATATCAATAGCTGTGGTGACAAATGGACCAGTGGCCACTGCGGGATCAATATCGAATCTATTTAAGATTAACGGAACCAGGGATCCAATGGTGGCAGCTATGATCATGGATGCACAAATACTCAAACCCACTACAACACCCAGCATGGGTGAAAAATCCAAAAAGCGGAAAACAGCAAAAATGCCCAATAAGACACCATAAAGAATACCAAGAATTAAACCCACTCGAATCTCTTTAAAGAGAATTTTTGTCGAATTCTCAAGGTCTACACGTCCGGTGGCCAGCCCCCTAACAATGATTGTTGATGACTGAGTGCCGATATTACCGCCCATCCCGATAATGATGGGAATAAATGCAGCCAATGCAATGGTGCTCTGGAGGACATTATCAAAAATACCAATAATGACTGCAGCAAAAATACCGCCCACCCAACTGGCAAAAAGCCATGGTAGGCGCATACGGGCATTATCCCATGAAGATTTCAGTAATATTTCTCTATCCTCACCGGCACCGACCATTTTTAAAAAGTCTTCCGTTGCTTCTTCACGGATCACATCCACTACATCATCCACAGTAACAATCCCTAAAAGCTGTTCATCAGAATCCACCACGGGGACGGCCAAAAAATTATATTGAGAAACAATCCGCGCCACTTCTTCTTGATCCGTTTCAGGGCGAACAGCGTGAACATTTTTTGACATAATGTCCTCAAGCATGGTCTCTCTAGGGGTGGTTACCAAATCGCGGAGTGAAACGACACCGGTTAGTCGCCCATCATCATCCACTGCATAGAGATAAAAAACCATTTCCGCTTCTGCTTGATCTTGGAGAGCTGCGATGGCTTCTCGAGCCTGCGTTTCTTCATGAAGCGTAAATACATCGGTGTGCATGAGAATCCCGGCACTGTCTTCCGGGTAGGCCATCATTTCTTCCAGTTCTTCTTGCTCCTCAGCTTGGAGCAAGTCGATTACGGACGCGGCAAATTCTTCATCTACAAGCCCCATGAGGTAAGCCTGTTCATTAGAACTGGCTTCTTCAAGGATAGATGTAATTCGTGTGGGCGATTCATTCTCAAGTAAACGGACTGTAATAGATTCATCCAATTCGCTTAAGAATTCTACTGTCTCTTCAGAAGGGATCATCAGGGCAAATATGGTATCTTGCTCACTATCGTTAAAATAACGAAAGATTAATGCCATATCCGCAGGGTGAGTCTTTTCAATTAGTTTAATAATATTCGTCTTGGCATGACGACGAAGCAGACGTCTGAAGGTATCCCGAAGGAGGGTAATTTCTGTCCCGAACATTTCTTTTTTCATGTTAAGCCTTCGCTTCCGGTTTTAATTGCTGCAAACCATACCCGAATAACCCAAAACCGATAATTAATAAAACGGGGTGTATATGCCCCTGCCAAAGTAAGAAAGATTCTGCTGAATCGCCCATAGATGTAAACATCAGGGATGCACCGTTAATAATGATATGAAAAACGATGCAAGGCAGGACGGATTGAGTGCGCCATGCAAGATAGCCCAATAAGACGCCGAGGAAATAAATTTGGATCATCCAAAATGGATTGAAATGAATGGCGGCAAAAAATAGGCTTGAGAATAAAATAGCACGGGTCACATCTCCCCATGCGTTTTCTAAATATTTTTGTAAAAATCCCCGAAATAGGAGTTCTTCACCAATGGGTGCTAGAAATACAATAGTGATAATTAATAGGAACAGAGATAGAGGGTTTTCAGGGGTCAACATGGCTTCCACTTGAAGGAAGGAATCAGGCATGGGGATTATCATGTCCACCAAAATATTGATTTCGTCGGAAATAATCATGGCCCCAATTGAGAGCAGAATCGTTGTGAAAACAACCTCTCTTGATACAGGATTTAATCGAAGCGATTCAGCAAGAGGCAGTTTTTTTCTGGTGAGAAAAAATAAAATGGGCACGATTAAAAACCCCTGCCCCACAAACATGGCGATATATGTAGAAAGGCCCGGTTTAGCCCCGGAAAGGATTGACGGATCCAAGGCACTGAACAATGATCCGATGATCAGCGCTGAAATGACCGACAAAAGAACGATCAAAAATGCAAACCGTACTGAAAGGGTCCGGTTCATAGGGGTCCATATCCATGTTTTTCATAATCCTGAAATTTACCACATTCAGACTCAATGGAGAAACAACCCATTATTGTGTCAAAGTATGTAATAAAATGCCCGTCGCAACGCCAACATTGAGGGATTCTCCTGTACCGATCTTTGGGATGGCAATCGTATGATCCAATGCATTTCGAATTTCTGGAGACAGTCCATGGGCTTCACTGCCCATAATCAAAGCCCATTTTTCCGGTATTGGGTTTAGATTATGAAGCGATTCACCTCGATGGTCAGCCCCCAAGCATGAATATCCTTCTAATGCATCAAAAGATAGTTCACCTACCCATAACAAATTAAAATGTGCGCCCATGGCACTTCGGACTACTTTTGGATTGAAAAGGTCAATACATCCAGGAGATAAAGCAATTTGATTCACCCCAAACCATATAGCAGTACGAAGAATGGTGCCCATATTCCCCGGATCTGAAACTTGATCAAGGTAAATAACATTCTTTGCTGGATTGATTAAACCGAAGTCGATTTGATTACATACAGCCAAGACGCCGGAGGGGGACGTGGAAGGAGAGAGTTGTTTTAATTTATTCTCTGAAATGAGGTTTTGGGGGTATTCCCCCATTTTATCCAATATTTCAGCATGCTTTTGGGCAAAGGAAGATGTAAAAACGATCTGCTCTATTTCGCCATTTGCACCCATTGCAGATGAAAAAGAACGAATGCCTTCTAAAATAAATTGCTGATGGTGATCTCTAAATTTTTTTTGATGGAGAGATCGTATATATTTGAATTGATTTTTACTAATCAATTGGCTGTGTATTCAATAACTCCATTTACAATCGTATGGGTTACTTTTGTATTGAGAATTTGATTGTCGGGCACGGTGATAATATTTTGTGACAATACAGTAAAATCTGCATATTTACCAACGGATATGGAGCCTTTAATATCTTCTTCGAAAGCACCATAAGCCGCATTAATAGTATAACTTTTTAATGCTTCTAATCGCGTCATTTTTTGCCGAGGCTCATAACCCCCTTTGGGCTTCCCTTTCAATGTTTGCCGTGTGGTGCTGGCATAAAAAGAAGCGATAGGGTCAATGGGTTCCACAGGTACATCCGTCCCATTAATTAAAATGGCACCGGAATCAATTAAATCCCGCCAAACATAAGCACCTTCAACAATTCGTTTTTTGCCTAGACGGTCAATCGCCCAAGGACGGTCAGAAGACATATGAATCCCTTGAATGGAGGGAAGCACACCCATAGCCCCAAATCGGGGAATGTCCAATGGGTCAATATGTTGGGCGTGTTCGATTCGCCAACGGTGGTCTTGGGCCAACCCCGGTTTGGCATTAAACACTTTTTCATATTGGTCCAATACTTCTCGGTTGGTGCGGTCACCAATGGCATGAGTATTCACCTGAAATCCATTGGCAAGGCCATCTCTGGATACTTCATATACATATTCCATTGATTGGGTGGCCATGCCAAAGTGCCCCGGTCGATCTGTATAATCATCCAATAGCCATGCACCGCGGGAGCCCAATGCGCCATCGGCGTTAAGTTTTATGGACCGAATGGTGAGATAATCATTCCCCGTACCAATTTCCGGCCCCTTTTTATACCATGTTTTTAATAATTCAGGATCTCGACTTGATAGCATGACATATAGACGGACACGGAGCGCATCAGCCGATAAACCATCTCGGTATGCTTGAATTGAACTCGAACCTGAACCTGCATCCTGGAAAGAGGTGATGCCATTTTCAAGGCAGGCTTTTACGGCCAATTCCAAAGCGCGCTGGCTGCTCTCTTCCCCTTCAAATTCCACATGTTTGCTGATGAGCCCTTGGGCCCGTTCATTAAATACACCGGTGGGATTTCCTTGAAGGTCTTTAATGATCTCGCCCCCAAATCCAAATTCAGTTTCGGCGGTGACGCCTGCAATTTCCATGGCTTTTGCATTTCCGAATGCGGCATGACCGCTGGCATGAGTTAGCCAAACGGGATTATCGGGTGAAACAGTGCTTAGTTTTTCATGGGTCTGAAATCCTTTCACTAAAGGCACAGGCTCAGGATCCCATTTGCTTTGATGCCAACCGCGTCCCAATATCCATTCACCGGGCTCTGCTTCTATTACTGCATCGGCCACCATATCCACTAATTCATCATAGTTATTAACTGTGGATAGATCCAGCCGCATTTTTGCATAACCCATACCCATAAAATGGCCATGGCCTTCGATGAGGCCCGGCACCATGGTTTTTCCATTTAAATCCAATACTTTGGTTTCGCTTCCAATATAGGATCCCACGGCGTATTCTGAGCCGACAGCAATAATTTTTCCGTCACGAATGGCGACCGCTTCTGCCAGTGGATTGAAATCATCCATAGTATATATGATACCATTGCTGATAACCATATCCGCCTTTTGAGATGTGCATCCAAAAAGAAATAGGGCTGAAAGTAGAATAAAATGATTTTTCAAGGAGACCTCCTTCGTTGATTCCGAGGGGGTGAAAATAATGATGGAAGTGTATGACCCCCAATTAATTCATATGACAAATTCCATTGGAAGGCCTAAATGAAGCCGGTAATTTCTCCATCAAATTTTTAAGAGGAATCAATGGCAAAAGGCGTCACTCCACAAAGTAAAGATTATAACGCATGGTATACCGATGTGGTAACCAAAGCAGGGCTGGCTGATTATGGTCCAGTGAAAGGAACCATGGTGGTTAAGCCCTATGGGTTTGCCATGTGGGATCTTATCAAAGAAACATTCGATGGTATGATTAAAGAAACAGGCCATGTAAATGCATACTTTCCGATATTCATTCCTAAATCCTTTTTAGCAAAAGAAGCAGAACATGTAGAAGGGTTTGCAAAAGAATGCGCTGTGGTAACCCATACGCGATTAAAGACAGACGAAACCCAGAACATTGTTGTAGATCCTGAGTCCAAGTTAGAAGAAGAGGTCATCGTCAGACCCACATCTGAAACGGTCATTTGGTCCATGTATAAAAAATGGATTCAATCTTACCGAGACTTACCTCTCTTAATTAACCAATGGGCAAATGTGGTCCGGTGGGAGATGCGCACACGGTTATTTCTACGAACAACAGAATTCCTCTGGCAAGAAGGGCACACAGCCCATGCCACCGCCGAAGAAGCTGAAGAAGAAACATTGTTGATATTAGAACTGTATCGAAAATTGGCTGAAGATTATTTGGCCATACCCGTCCATACAGGGCTGAAGTCAGAATCGGAAAAATTCGCTGGCGCAGATCGGACCTATTGTATCGAAGCCATGATGGGCGATAAGCGAGCGCTTCAGACGGGCACATCCCATAATCTGGGCCAAAATTTTGCAAAGGCATTTGATGTCACATTTCAAACGCAGGACAATAAAGAAGAATTGGTCTATGCCACCAGTTGGGGTGTGAGCACGCGCCTTGTAGGCGGTGTTATTATGACCCACGGCGATGATAAAGGGTTACGCATTCCGCCCAAAATTGCACCCTATCAAGTGGTGGTCATTCCTATTTTCAGGGATGAAGGAGGGAAAAAATCCGTATCCGAATATATCTCGCCCGTTTTGGATGAATTGAGAGATCAGGGGGTTCGTATTCATGAAGATTGGCGTAAAGGAAGTCCTGGATTCAAATTCAATGAATGGGAAATGAAAGGGGTGCCCCTTCGTTTAGAAGTGGGCCCGAAAGATGTAGAGAATGGTAATGCCGTATTGGCACGTCGAGATAATGATGAAAAACAGGTACTGAAAAAAGAAGATTTAGCCAATCAAGTACCGGTTTTGTTGGATGCAATCCAGGTTAATATGCTAGAACAGGCAAAAGCCTTCCGTGAATCCAACACCTGCACCGTTTCTACTTATGATGAATTCAAGGATGTGATTATAAGCAAAGGTGGTTTTGTTCGCTGCGGCTGGGACGGGACCGAAAAAAGTGAAATGGCCATTAAAGATGATACAAAAGCCACCATTCGGGTGATACCATTTGATGAAAATCCGGAAGGGATGACCTGTATTTACTCAGGGAAGCCTGCCAAGCACGAAGTCATTTTCGCCAAAGCATATTGATCACCACTTCAACCGCAATTGTTCTCAAGCGGTTTCCCTATAGCGAGACCAGTATCATTGCCCGGTGTTTCGTCCGGGATTTGGGAAAAGTCAGTTTTATTGTCCATGGCGCTCATCGAAAGAAATCACCCATGGGCGCTTATTTTCAGCCAGCCAATTGTTTAGACTTGGTTTTTTATTTTAAAGAAAGCCGAGATTTACAGAACATATCAAAAACAGCATTCGCCCATTTCTGGAAACGGATTGCCACGGATTTGAAAAAAATTGCCTACGCCATGGCCATGATTGAATTAACCGATAAATGTTTGACAGATCATGATGCTCATCCCGATTTATATGATGCCTTAGAATCGGCCTTAATCACAGTTGAAAATGAAGATAATCAATTGAATCTGGCCTACTGGTTTTATCAATATCAATTATTAACAATGCTCGGATTTAAGCCGGACTTTTCACAGGAAGAATTGGATTTTATCCCCTTGCCCGATCCATACAGCAGTCCCAATTCTAAAGCCATTTTTCAATCTTTTGAGCAGGGGCACAGTGGAATAAATGAAAATCTAATTGTTAACGCAAAAGATCGACAAGTAATTAGCAGTTACCTTACTACCTGTTTAGGGATTCACTTTGAGGGGGTGAAGCATTTGAAGTCACTTCAAATTTTAAGAGAAATAGTCGCATCATGACTGTAACAGGGATATTGACCGCTGAAAACGGAAACCATTTTATTAAATCCGAAAATGGACAGCGGCACTTTGAAGATCGATTAATCTGGGATGGATATATTCAACATTGGAAAGGCCAATTGGTTTGTGCTAGAGAAGTGACCCAAAAAGATTATACAACGGGTCAGCCCATTATTTTAATGTGGCCCCATCAGCCCAAACCTGAAACGCCCTATGTTGAAATTTATTATAATGAACGGCTAGTCAAGTATCCCGCATCCACCTTTGGCCACAACGCCATTAATGTGAATGGTGAGTTTTTCAATTTTTCTCACCTGCTGAATGAAAATGAAACCATGGATGAAGGTGAATTCATGTATCGTCCCGCCTTAGGAGAGTTTGCCCCGTCGCCAAGAACGGGAGCGTTTGAAATTATGGATGATGGCACTTCATACTATGATAAGTTCGGTCGGAATTTCATGCGGTCTATTGATGTGATTTATATTGAAGGTCTTGATACTAAAAAGCTGTCGGGAATTTTTCACGATACTTTAAATAGAATTCACAGAACACCGACCGATCCGGATGCACCAGAAAAATATCAAGATTTCAACTTTATCTGGAATAGTTGCACCACCATGATTCGAGATGGCCTGCGCCGTTACGGCTTCAATACATTAAATGGAATTTTACCCAGAGATTTTTTTGTTGACGCTGCATGGGTAATGACCCAAGCTATAGAGAAAATGAATTTGAGGGTACGATTATATACACGTCCCCAACTAAAAGTGGATGAAGCAGAATTCAGTAAACAGACACCATTAGTCAATCCAAAAAACAGAGTCAAAAATTATAGATTAAGTAAGATGCTATCCTCATGAATCGCATAATTCTTATGATTTCAATATTGTGTTTTAGTTGTGAGTCCAAACAAGTAGCAATCGATCCTGGCGTTTCTTGGGAATTGGCGCAGCACCGGAAACAAACCATTTCAAATATTCGATATGAAATAGAATTAGACATCCCCGGCGATATGAATAAACCCATTCATGGTGCAGAAACCATCCGGTTTCAACTATCAAAAACAGACCAAGATGTTGTTTTAGATTTTCGTCAGCCTTCAAATTATATTCACAATGTGATGATGCAGGGTGAGGCCGTTGATTATCAGGCAGAGTCTGAACATATCGTTATTCCCGCTCAGCATTTTAAGACGGGAGAAAATGAAGTGACGATTCAGTTCAGAGCAGGAGATATGTCCTTGAATCGAAATGAAGAATTTCTCTATACATTATTTGTTCCGGACAGGGCTGCTACCGCCATCCCATGTTTTGATCAACCCAACCTCAAAGGGAAATACACCCTTACGCTTCATACACCACTGGATTGGAACGCATTAGCAAATGGACCCTTGATTAAAGAAGAAAAAAGTAAAAACAGCAGGACCTTTTATTTTGGTGAAACGAAGCCAGTAAGCACATATATATTGGCATTCGCTACAGGTAAGTTTGACATCATCACCCAAAGCCGGAATGGTTACGAGATGACTATGTTTCATCGGGAGACGGATTCCTCAAAGGTTGCCAGAAATGCAGATGCCATTTTTGACCTCCACGGAGATGCCCTTGAATGGATGGAAAATTACACAGGTATAAAGTACACGTTTCAAAAATTTGATTTTGCATTGATCCCAGGTTTTCAATATGGCGGGATGGAACACCCCGGTGCCATTTTTTATAAGGATGCCAGTTTATTTTTGGAATCCTCAGCCACAAAGAGCCAGTATTTAAGTCGCGCTGGACTCATTGCACATGAAACTGCACACATGTGGTTTGGAGACTTGGTCACCATGAATTGGTTTGATGACGTGTGGACAAAGGAGGTCTTTGCGGGATTTATGGGCGGAAAAATCGTTAACCCGGCATTTCCAGAAATAAACCATGATCTACGGTTTTTGAGTAATTACGCATCTGCATATGGCGTGGATAGAAGCCAAGGCGCCAACCAAATTCGCCAGCCATTAGAAAACCTTAATATGGCAGGGACGCTTTATGGTTCAATCATTTATGCCAAAGCACCCGTGGTCATGAAGCATCTTGAATTAATGGTGGGTGAAGAGACATTTCAAAAGGGAATGCAAACTTATTTATCCACGTATGCTTTTGAAAATGCCACATGGCCGGATCTCATTAAAATCTTGGATGATCTTTCAGAAGAAGACCTTACATCTTGGAGTCAAGTATGGGTGGATGAACCGGATCGGCCCACCATTGAAATGGATATAAAAATTGATAAGAATGGTCGCATTTTAAAATTTGATTTGGAACAATCTGACCCCAAGAAAAAGAACCGAAAATGGATGCAACATTTCAATCTGCGATTGGGTTATGATGAAGGAGATAATATTCATCCTGTATTTATGAATAAACGGCGGGTGACCGTTCATGATGTAAAGGGACGACCCTTACCCAACTATATCCTGCCCAATGGAAAAGGTGTGGGTTATGGATATTTCAAAATGGATGATGCTTCACGATCATATTTATTGGCGAATTTGCCACAGATTAAAGATCCAATGGTCCGGGGAACGGCGTGGCTGAACATCTGGGATGATATGCTTTATGGCCATGCAATTCCATCTCAAGTTATTGAATTGGGATTGAAGGCGCTAGAATCTGAAAATGATATTCTAAACATTCAGCGAATACTGGGACGAATCAATTCTGCTTATTGGTCCTATTTAACCCAAGAGCAACGGATAGGCTTGGCGGAGAAACTTGAAAAATCCTATCAGTCCCATCTAGATCGTGCCGAATCTATTTCATTAAAATCCACCTTCTTTCGGTCCTTGCGATCCATCACCCTTACGGATAGTGGCTATACATGGCTAAAGCGCGTTTGGGCTAAAGAGGAATCCATATCAGGATTACCCTTATCCGAGCGAGATTATATTGCATTGGCATCCGAATTGGCCCTTAGGGGGAAATCAGATAACCAGGCTATTTTAAATAGCCAATTAGATCGTATCAACAATCCCGATCGAAAAGCACGATTCGCTTTTATTATGCCAGCACTATCCAATGAAGAAAATGTTAGAGATGAATTTTTCGAATCCATTAAAAAAGAAGAAAATCGCGCACGTGAACCATGGGTTCAATCGGCTGTGGGCTATCTGAACCATCCCATCAGAGCGGTATCAGCTGAAAAATATATTCTCCCCAGTTTAGAGCTCTTAGAAGAAATTCAACGGACAGGAGACATCTTTTTTCCTGCACGGTTTATCAGCGCAACCTTGGGGGGGCATCAATCTGAAAATGCTGTTCAAATCGTAAATTCATTTTTAGATGACCGCCCGGATTATTCGTCTCAACTAAGGCTGAAGATTCTACAAGCGGCGGACGGTTTATATCGATCTGCAAATATATTGAATCAATAAATAGGGAACAGAAATAAATATAATTCTGTATAAATTGACGAATTAATTGAATTAAGATGCGTTACCAATTCCAATCAGAACAAGGCAATATCGCCTTTAAACCGCAATATTTTACTGATGCGATTAAAGTGCTCATCATAGCGAATGTAGCCATGTTTCTTTTTCGCTATCTTGCCTTAAGCCAGTTTGATTTAGCAGAAATTTTTGGACTTTCACCCGGAGATGTATGGCCACTCGTTTGGCAGCCCTTTACTTATATGTTCATTCATGGTGATTTTTTTCACATCTTTATGAATATGTTTGTTTTGTGGATGTTCGGATCTGAAATGGAATCCATTTGGGGTCGACGAGAATTTTTAAAATATTATTTTGTCACCGGCATGGGAGCCGGATTGGTGTGGCTGGCCTTCAATATAGGCAATGCTTATGCGGTTTTAATCGGGGCAAGCGGCGCCATTTACGGTATTCTTTTGGCCTATGGACTAATGTTTCCCAATCGGAAGGTGCTCATATATTTTTTATTCCCAGTAAAAGTAAAATATTTTGTCATCTTTTTAGGTGCTATTGCTTTTGTCTCGTCTTGGGGTGCCAGCGGATCAAATATTAGCCATTTGACCCATTTATCAGGGATGTTGATTGGGTATATCTATTTGAAGTCACCATGGACGTGGCCAAAATTTCGTATATTGTTTAATTCAAAGCTGGCGGAAATGAAGTATAAAAAGACAGAAAAACGTGACATGCGCCGGATGAAAATGCAGCACAATATAGATCGGTTATTGGATAAAATCAGTGAGGTGGGGTACGACGGATTAACAGAAGATGAAAAAGATGAATTAATGATCCACAGCCGTCACTTGGGAAGGGATTTGGAGAAAGATTAATCTTTCTTATCTTTTTTCTCAATCACCTTAAAGACTTTCTCTCCTTTTTTCGCCATACGGTATTTTACCCGGGCCAGCTCCTCAATATATTTTTGATCAGTCTGGAGTTTTGATTTTTCACCTTCCAGTGCAATTTTTTCTTCGCGTAATTGATTGATATTTTCTTGAATCTGGTTCCGTTCTTTTTTCAAAGTATAGAGTTGATAGAGTCCATGATCGCCGAAAAAGAAAATAATTATCAGCGCCACAGCGCCCATAATCAAGATGGCCCGTATAATTCGCTTTTGCACATCCACTGAAGATGTCCGTGGTGACGTCTTTCGCCTTTTACGTTTGGATTTCCCTCTTTTGATCAAGACCTCCCTAAAACGTCTATCCCCGGATATTTTGCATTTACGCCCAAGGCAGATTCAATGCGAAGGAGTTGATTGTATTTGGCGATGCGATCCGTTCGGGAGGCAGATCCTGTTTTAATTTGCCCCATGCCCATGGCCACGGAGAAATCCGCAATCGTTACATCTTCTGTTTCACCGGATCGATGAGAAATGATGGCGCCATAATGATTGGCTTTTGCTAATTCAATGGCTTGGATGGTTTCTGTAACCGTACCGATTTGATTTAATTTTATTAGGATGGCGTTCATGGCATTTCCATCAATTGCCTGTTGGAGGCGATTAATATTGGTAACGGTAAGATCGTCACCAACAATTTGGCAACGGTTTCCAATAGATTGGGTTAACATCTCCCAGCCTTTCCAATCATTTTCATGCAGCCCATCCTCAATAGAAACAATTGGGTATTGATCCACAAGGGACTTCAAATAATCTACCATTTCTTCAGATGAGTAAGTTTTACCCTCTGAGGCCAAGTGGTATTGACCGTCTAAATAAATCTCACTTGAAGCCACATCCAGCGCCAAATACAATTCTTTACCTAAGGAATAGGGCGTTTTTTCAATGGCCTCTAATATGACTTCAACCGCTTCCGCGTTGGAGCGTAGATTGGGAGCGAACCCGCCTTCATCTCCCACAGCGGTGTTTAACCCTTTTTGCTTTAAAACAAATTTTAAGTGATGGAATGTTTCCGTCCCCATTTGAAGTGCGTGGGAGAATGATTCAGCGCCAATGGGGAAAACCATAAATTCCTGGATATCCACATTATTGTCTGCGTGGCTTCCGCCATTGAGAATATTCATCATGGGGATGGGCAGGGTTGCGGATCCAGAGTTTCCGAGAGACGCATATAATGGAAGTCCATTGGATTCTGCTGCAGCATGGGCTACAGCCATGGAGACGCCCAGTATCGCATTGGCACCAAGATTACTTTTATTAGGGGAGCCATCCAGATCGATCATCATTTTATCGATATTCGATTGATTATCGGCATCTGCGTTGATCAAGATATCGGCAATTGTTGTATTTACATTGGATACAGCTGTCTGGACGCCTTTGCCACCATATCGGGATTGATCCCCATCACGAAGCTCTACAGCTTCATGTTCCCCGGTAGATGCGCCGGAAGGCACGATGGCTCTGCCCGTGGCTCCATCCTGTAATTGAACTTCAACTTCTACAGTTGGATTCCCTCTTGAATCGAGCACTTCTCGGCCTAAAATATGTGAAATGTTTGCCACTTTATGGTATTCTCCAAAATTTCATTTATGAAATATAAGCTAGATTTTAGGCACTTATTGGGTGATTCACGAAGAGAAAAGGTTGAAAAAATGACTTTATTCAAAAATTATTGATTAATTCTATTTTGTGTTTAAATTCGAGTGATAGAAATGATAGTGGAACAGATAACCACATACTCGAAACGCGAAAGAATTGAACCAGAAGGGGGCAAGGGATACCTGCCCCCTTTTTTGTTCAATTGAAACCTAACCAAGGAGGAACCTAATGGCTGATTTTACTTCAACCGTACAGGGTATTGCCAATTCCGTAGTTGGCTTAATTAAAGCACTTATTGTGATGTTTGTATTTGTGAACATCCTTTACTCGACTGGGTTTGATCCCATCGGCGGAATTGTTGACTTGGTAGAATCCTTCCTAGATGGTGGATTCGCCGGTCTACTGGCCTTGTTAATATTTGTATCTTTCGCAGGTTAACCAGTAGAATAAAGGGGCCCTTTTTGGGCCCCTTTCTGCTTTAATAATCCTAGGAGATAACAAATGAATAAGGCCTTTGAAGCCGTAACCTCGTTTATCGGAGAAGTAACTAGTCTTTTAAAAGGACTGGTTGTCCTCGGCATCGTGGTCGGCATTCTCTTTGACGACTACTTTGGTGTCATCGCAGGTATAGGCGACTTAATGAGTAAATTCGGCGACGCCGGATTTGCTGGCTTACTTGCATTGATGCTCATCGTATTTTGGTATAAAAAATAAGTACCAAAAAATAAGTTGACGGACGCCCCGCAGAAATGCGGGGCGTTTTTGTTTCCATATGATTTGAATTATACACAGTTATATATCACCCTATCTATTTATGCGACAGGGACTCTGTCGGCGTCATTCGAACATCTAACGCAACCGCCATTAAATGCGGGGCTCGGTTTATCCTATTATAATATTTTTTCAAACCCGGCGGGTTCATTTATGGATCCAGCCTCATCAGCAAATCAAAACAATCTGCAGGTGTCCCTATTGTCGGGACAGAAATTTAATCTGCGCCAATTGACTCACCATAGTGTTGCGGCTGCATTTCCAATAAAGGGGAATGGCATGGCCATTGGATTGCGGTCATTTGGCACAAAACAATATAGAGAATCCATATTTTCGATGGGGTACGGACATAAAATTAAAAATCGTATGAGTATTGGAATATCCACCAATCTTTATGCACTGTCAATTCCCGGTTATGGCGCCGCTCAAACTTTAGGAACAACCTTGTCTTGGCATATTCAAGTCACGAATCAAATTAAATGGGGAACCATACTCCATAATATAAATAGTCCTACCATTGGGCAATCAAATGATCCATTGCCTCAATTAATTATATCTACAATAGTATTTCAACCCATTCGCACGGTAACTGTATTACTCGAAGGGGAACAGGATACGGATTATTCAAGTCAAATAAAGGTAGGATTTAGTATTCAACCAAAATCATATCTTCGGATTCAAACAGGCTATATATCGAGTACGGGTCAGATGACTGGCGCGATCGGACTAAAATTTTATTCAATAAATATAAATTATGCATTGGCAAATCACCCAGAACTGGGGCCGTCTCATTGGATGGAGTTTCATTTTCCTTTTAGGAGGCAGTGAACCTGTATCAGCCCAATTTCATGAAGACATCTTTGGATTAATTCCTCAGGAAGAATCAGAAGCCATCCATGAAGATGAAATCATCTTAATTGATGATCTTCTATCCAGAACATCTGGGATAGATGTAATTGCCATCCATGATTTACAATCACTATCTATATTATCAGCTTCGGATTACCATTTAATTAAACAGGCACTGAATCAAAATGATGAATCATATTTAATAGAGGCAAAGGAGATGTCATCAGTATTGAGGCTGATAATCAATGCATTAAATGAAAATGAGGGGATTTATCCAAAAATTGTCATGAAGCAACTATCTGCAATATCTGATGATACACGATATCGATGGCATGGAAAATCTTATATGAAAGGTTTTGAAACGGGTATTCTAAGTGTTCGGAATAAATATGAGCAACATATCGCCAATGATGGAAGTGTTTATTTTGGATCGGCTAATAAATCGTCACTATGGATTATTGGAGATCAATCCATTGCTTACGGATTTGGGTTGAATGCAGGGCGCACATTTCCTGCAAGGCGGGGATTTAGCACTATATCAAAAGGCGCCACGACCGATGCCAGAATGAGGGGATATAATAGCGCAACATCCACCAATAGAATTCGCGGAGGTGCATACAAAAAAACGATCAATAATCACTCGATCTTAATTTCAATAGGTGAGGTGAATGGCCGTGGCGGTATAAATCATTATGGAGGCATGGGTATTTATATGCAGGAAAATGCTTCCAATAAATGGGGGATGGTTATCTCTGAAAAGACGCAATCTATTTTTGGCGGCATTGAAAAAGGAAAAATTGAGTTGTCAGCTGAAGCATCCCACGGGATCGGTACCCCATCATTTGTTTTGGCATTTCAATATGAAGAGAAGCCATTTCAATATGTGATTCATTTTCGGGACTTGAGAAATGGATCATTGGGTGAAACAAGTAGTCCAATGGCCGCATGGCAGGGGCGGGTTATTTCTGAAAAAGGCATCTTTCAAGGCGGTACATTCAGAGTAAATCACACACGAATTATGGTGTATGCTGATTGGGCTTTTCATGTTGTAAAAAATATAAATAAACAGGTATTAGGCGTCAGAACAGAATCCAGATTTGGTCGTCACCATATTATCGGCCAATTAAAATTTGATCAAAAAGATGAGGATGAAATGCTGATATATGGTCCAAGACTTTTTGAAGATGAATTGAGAAAGGAAAGTTTTCGCTTAGAACATAAATATGCATCCAAATTATGGCGGTCTCAACTAAAGGCCCAATGGGTCAAGTCTGGCGTTAAAGATTTCACTTATGGGAAAGGAATTGATTTTCGATTCACATTTTACCAGCCCAAATACCAATTAGAAATGGATTGGATGATAGCAAAGGTAGATGATTATAACTCACGCATTTACTTTTGGGATGTCAATCTCCCGGGAGAAATGCATTCGCGGTTATTTACAAAATCAGGGCATGGGCCGGGATTTAAACTTTTGTTTCTTCCATCGGTGGATGTACGGATGGGCATTCGAATCAAAACACATTTTACTGGTTTTTCTTTCAATGTATCCCCAATCGTTCAGGGCGGATTATTATTTCAAGCAAACTTATGACCGCTTATTGTATCTCGTTTAAAGTCAGGATAATTTCGCACCTATGATTCATCGCATCTGCACTAAACTTTTCATATTTATTTTACTCCTGTCATCCTTGATGGGCGGATCAATACGAGTTGTGAATCGGGTTAATAACTCCATGGATGATATAGAAACACTGGATAGGCTTCGAGGAACCTTCGTATCTACCCGGGATGTTTCTCGTATATTGGCGAAGCGGGAACCTTTTGTGAATGAAGCGCGAGGGAAGATGGTTCTTTATATTGGTGACCATCGGATTAAAATTTCAGGGAATAGCAGTTTTATTCTTATTGATGAAAAAGTATATCAAATGCCAGCCTACGCGATTCAGGCCGGAAATGATATCTTTTTGCCTGCTGAATCTTTTTTTGATATTTTAAAACGAACAACATTGCCCGGAATAAAATACGATCCTCGCCGTATGGTGTTGGATATTGATATTAAATCATTCACCATTATGGGCGTGAACATATCCCAAAAAGCCAATGGAACGATTTTAAGAATTCAGACGCGTAATAATTTTCCGGATGGAAATATCAGTTCATTCTTTCACGAAAATGGTTGGTTTTACATCACAGTTGCAGGGGCGTTGGTCGACACCACAGAAATAAGAAGGAGCGACACACGGGGCGTCATTAAAAGTGTTGCGGCCGATCAATTGGGTGAATCGGCACAGTTGGCATTTCAGATGCGAACCAAAGTGATCAATCACGAATTATATCAAAGTAAAGATCCCAGTGAAATTGTAGTATCTCTTCGCACACCTATGGATAATAGTGTGGCGCGAATCAAAAAAGTAAAAGATAGATGGAAATTGGATACCATTGTATTGGATGCAGGGCATGGGGGCAAAGACCCTGGGACTATTGGCAGAAGGGGAACAAAAGAAAAAGATCTCGCGTTGGATATTGTCAAGCGGGTGGGCCTTTTATTAGAGAAAAATACAAAATTGAAAGTGATTTATACTCGGGAAGAAGATGTATTCATACCCTTGTGGAAACGAACAAAAATTGCCAATGAATCCAATGGAAAAATGTTTTTAAGTATTCATTTAAACTCAAACCCAAATAAAACGGCATATGGATATGAAACTTATTTGCTTCGACCAGGGAAAACGGAAGATGCCATTGAAGTGGCATCCAGAGAGAATGAAGCTATAAAACTGGAAGATCGATCCAAGAACAAGTATGAAGATCTTTCGGGTGAAAATTTGATTTTGGCCACCATGGCGCAAAGTGTATATATGAAAGAAAGCGAAGAATTGGCAGCCATGATTCAAGAGGAAATGGCGAAAAAAATCAAATCCAAAAATCGCGGTGTAAAACAGGCAGGTTTCCATGTGCTCATCGGGGCAAGCATGCCGAATGTGCTTATTGAAGCTGGATTTTTAACAAACCGGAATGAAGAGAAAAATCTCCGAAATCCAAAATATAGGCAAGCCATTGCCAATTCCATATATAAGGCAATTGTAAAGTTCCGCTATTCACGGGAACAATATCTAGCTGAAAGTTAATTATGTCACTGATTTGCCGGTTCGATTTAAGCGCGTCGGCCGTCAATTTTTAGGTAGAGAAATCGACCATGCTCCTTTTGTCAACATCCACTGAATTTGATTCCCTTTTAGATTATTTATATAATTTGCAGCGACTGGGTATTAAGGTTGGACTGTCCCATACCCGTGAATTATTAGGTCGATGCAGTAACCCTCAAGACCATTTTCAATCCATTCATGTGGCTGGCACCAATGGAAAGGGATCCACCTGCGCCATGACGGATTCGATTTTAATGGAATCCGGATTAAAGGTGGGCCTCTATTCTTCTCCTCACCTAATCCGATTTAATGAAAGAATACGTGTGAATGGGGAGCCTATAACTGACGATGAAATTGTTACCTTTGTGGATCAGTACAAAAACGACATTGATACCATTGAATCCACATTTTTTGAAACAACAACAGCCATGGCCTTTGATCATTTTCGTAATCACCGTGTGGATGTAGCCATAATTGAAACCGGGCTGGGCGGCCGATTGGATTCAACAAATGTATTAAAACCGGTTCTCACGGCCATTACACCTATTTCTATGGATCACCGTGACATCCTTGGGGATAATATTCTCGCGATCGCAAATGAAAAAGCCGGTATTATAAAAAGAAATACACCGGTTTTAATTTCTAATCAGGATATGGATGTAGAAGCGCTGCTGATTAAAACAGCTGAAAGTCAGAATGCCCCTATAACAACCGTTACATTCTCAGATGATATTCAATACGATAAATCGGGGACAGCATTCGATATAGATGGTGAGGAGTTTATCACGCCACTTTTAGGCCAACATCAGGCCGTGAATGCAGCTTTGGCTGTTTCCATTGCAAAGACGTTTAATCCAAAACTCTTCCATGACATTATCCAAAAAGGACTAACCAATACCCAATGGCCGGGCCGCCTGCAGGTCATGAGTACATCACCGACCATTTTTTACGACGTGGCCCATAATGCAGAGGGCATTGGTGCTGTACTCCGTACAGTAAATCAATTATTTGATTGTCGGCCTATTGGTCTATTTGTTATGAAGGGAGATAAAGAATCCAACCTAATCGTATCTGCATTACAGGATCAATTTGAAGAATTGATCATTAGCGGCGGTACAAAATATGGATTGCTTACCGGTAAAGCGCTCGGGAATATTTTATCTGATGATGGCTTAAAATTTTTTTCCATCAATAATTCTTTTCCAGATGCTCTAAACGATTTAATCGATCTATCCCGTGAGGAGGCCAGACCCGCATTGATATTTGGCAGCCATTATGTTGCAAAGGAAATTTTCGATAAATTTGGATTTTTAATTTAAAATACTGTAATATCCCACCAGTTGCTTTGTCTTTAGCGCTTTTTTATAGCCCCCACAAGGCAATTCCCCAAAAAATTTCAAATTCAAAATTTTTTAATCATTTAAAGAAAGTTATTTCTATATGAATGTTAATGAACTACAAAAGTTAAAAATCAAGGAATTGGCAGATCTTGCTGGTCAACTGAATATTGAAGGGTATTCAGGACTGAATAAGCAGGAAGTGATTGTCAAAATCCTAGAAGCACAAACTGAAAAAGAAGGCGGCGTAACCGCCCGCGGTGTGCTGGAAGTATTAAATGAAGGGTATGGATTTCTCCGTAGCCCCGATTTTAACTATCTGCCCGGCCCTGATGATATTTATGTAAGTCCATCCCAAATTAAACGATTTGGATTGCGAACCGGCCATGAAGTGGCAGGACAAATCCGTCCGCCCAAATCAAAAGAACGATTTTATGCCTTATTAAAGGTAGATCAGGTGAATGGGCAGAAGAACTCAAGCGGGCCATTTTATTTGACAATTTGACTCCATTATATCCGGAAGAAAAATTCAATTTGGAGGTCAATCCAAAGGATCTCTCTACTCGGGTAATGGATTTGATTTCCCCTGTTGGTAAGGGGCAGCGCGGTCTCATTGTGGCCCAGCCCAAAACAGGTAAAACGGTCCTTATGCAAAAAGTGGCTAACGCCATCACAAAAAATCATCCTGAAGTAAAGATGATTATTCTGCTTATCGACGAACGACCTGAAGAAGTGACAGACATGAAGCGTCATGTAGACGCTGAGGTGATTAGCTCCACGTTTGATGAACCGCCTGAACGTCATGTAGCTGTGGCCGAGATGGTGATCCAAAAAGCACGGCGTATGGTCGAATTCGGTGATGATGTAGTCATATTGCTAGATAGTATTACACGGTTGGGGCGTGCCCACAATGCGGTGATTCCTCACAGTGGAAAAATTTTATCTGGTGGTGTGGATGCCAATGCATTGAAAAAGCCGAAACAATTCTTTGGTGCCGCCCGAAATACAGAAGAGAGTGGCAGTTTAACCATCATCGCCACGGCACTGATCGATACTGGCAGCCGAATGGATGAAGTTATTTTTGAAGAATTTAAAGGGACCGGTAATATGGAACTGGCATTAGATCGTCGATTGAGTGACCGTCGTGTATTCCCATCGTTTGATCTGATCCGTTCAGGTACCCGTAAGGAAGAATTGCTACTGGATAAGAAGGTATTGGCACGGATGTGGGTGTTAAGAAAATTACTTAATGAAATGAATGTAATTGAGGCAATGGAGTTCCTTCAGGACAGAATACGCCGAACAAAGACCAATGAAGAATTTATGGAAACTATGAGCCAGTAAAATTAAATTCTAACATACATTTTACTTTATGTATAGTAAATGTGGAGGCATTTAAATGAGTTCTAAATATCCAGAGGTGCGTACGGTAACCGTACGAATCTTTACAGATAAACCAGTTCGTAAGACACCATACCAGGTCAAAGGTGTTCTGATGCGGCAATTCCCTGATGAGGAAATCGTACCCATGTTGGACGGTTCCTATCGGCAGCAATTTCTTTATCCGCGCGTGCAGGTAAAGATTCTTAATGAACAGATCTATATCGTTGGTATCGGTGAGGGAGTAGATCCCATTAAATCAATGGTATCCAAAATGGATTTACTGGATTTTGGGAATATCACATTTCAGGTGATAGACACTGAAGTGGATGAACAAGCAGATCGATTCCAACCCATGACTAAATTGATTCGTTATCGGTTTGTTACCCCTTGGGTGGCTTTGAATCAAACCACTGGATATCGTTATCGATTTTTAAACAACGTAGATCGGGTAAATTTCCTGAATAAACTCCTCGGACAGAATATTGTATTTATGGCCAGAGAAATGGGCATGGAGTTAGAGGAAAATATTTTTACAAAAGTGACACTATCTTCCTTATTCCCTAAACCGGTTGATGAAAATAACTGGGGTGCATTCAATGGCGAGTTTCGTACAAACTTTTTGCTCCCAAATTATTTGGGAATAGGAAATGGTATTACTCGGGGCTATGGCACGATGTTTGGTCTTTTCAACCCGGAAATGTTCTCATTTAACGAAGGTGATCTTCAAGAGTTGGAAGCACAAGCTGTGAAGGATGAACCGGAAGAAGCAACAGTAGCGGAATCGGACTTGCAGGAGATTGATGTGGATAAAGTACCAAGGCCGAAAAAAGTGCCGGGAGAAGCACGTTTGATATTGAAGAAGATGACGCTTTATATGAAACCAATGTTTCCAAGAAAAACCCTGCTCCCAAAAAACCGAAAAGACGTGGTAAAAGGAAAAAAGTTTCCAAACAGTCTTCTGACGAAGAAATAAACTTCAATTCAGCAGAGTACCATAAAAAACAGCACAGTATCTAGCTGATCTTATTATGACCAATTTTTCCGATCGTGTCCGCCGCGTGAAGCCATCCTTTACGCTTGAAATGACCTCTCGCGCTGCAGAGTTACGCGCACAGGGCGTGGATGTGATTAACTTTAGCGCAGGCCAACCGGATTTTAATACGCCAGAAAATATTCGCAATGCGGCCAAAGCTGCCATGGATAATGGGCAAACGAAATACACGGCAGGTGCGGGGACCATTGAATTAAGAGAAGCGGTTTGCGAAAAAGTAAAACGAGAGAATGAACTCGTGATATCGCCAGATCAAGTTTTGATTTCAAACGGTGAAAAGCAGAGTCTCTACCTCATTTGTCAGGCCCTATTTCAAGGTGGCGATGAAGTCTTAATCTTTAGCCCTTATTGGGTTTCATTTCCTGAGTTTGTAACACTTTCAGATGCGACACCCGTACTGATTGATACAGATGCTAAACGGAACTTTGAGCCATCAATCCAGGATATTCAATACAATATATCCGATCGTGTAAAAGGGGTGATTATTAATTCTCCTTCGAATCCTACAGGGAGCGTATGGTCCAATGAAACCATTATCAATATTTTGGGTATAGCCAAAGAAAATGAATGGGTGGTCATTGCGGATGAATGCTATGAGCGATTGGTTTTTGATGGCGAATTCACCAGCGCTGAAAAGCTAAATCAAGACCATCATATTGGCGCCAATGTGATAACTTGCATGAGTATGTCAAAAACATATTCTATGACAGGGTGGCGGATCGGATATGCATTCGGAGAACAATCCATTATTAAAGCCATGAGTAAAATCCAAGGCCAGGCCACTTCCTGTGCAAATTCAATTAGCCAGGCTGCATCGGTAGAAGCCTTAATTGGAGATCAATCTGAAGTAGAAATGATGCGGGACAAATTCAAAGAACGGCGAAATCTCATGGTCGATTTACTGAATGGAATTCCAGACGTATCTTGTGATATGCCTGGAGGCGCATTTTACGCATTCCCAGATTTTTCATCGTATATGGGAAAGTCCTTTAGAGGTGAAGTCATCAACGATTCATTTGATTTGTCAGATGTATTATTAAACGAGGCCAAAGTCGTCACTGTTCCTGGAGATGGATTTGGCGCCCCGGGGCATATTCGGTTTTCATATCCGGTGGGAAAAGAAATCATACGCGAAGGAATAAATCGCGTGAAAAAAGTTTTAGAACAATTAAATTGAGCATTATAAGGAAGTAAGCAATGAAAGCAAATGCACATCCAGACTATAAACTGGGTAATGTTGTATGTTCCTGTGGTCATACATTTCAAGTGTATAGCACTATGGGCGATCAGCGGATCGAAATCTGTTCCGAGTGTCATCCATTTTATACAGGAAAACAAAAACTGGTTGACACGGCTGGTCGTATTGAGAAGTTTAAGAAGAAATACGGCAAAGCAAACCAGTAACACGAATTAAAGTAGGAATGGCTTCGGGATAGGTATATCCAGCCCGGAGCCATTTTTTTATGATTAAAACTATTCTTTTATCCATAATGAAGCCCACCATTCTTGTTGGGGGCCAAGCTGTAATTGAAGGCGTGATGATGCGCGTGCCCGGCGCCTATGCCACGGCTGTAAGAGATCCGGAAGGGAAAGTGCATGTAGATCGCCATGATTTCAAATCCATCACAGAGCGCTCAAACCTCTGGAATAAACCCATATTCAGAGGGATGGCTGGATTATTTGAAGCGATGAAAATGGGGATGGCTACATTGAATTGGTCTGCAGATATTGCCATGCCGGAAGAGAAGGACAAAAAGCCCAACCCCATTATGGAATTTTTATCTACGGTTTTCGCCATTGGGTTGGCCATCACTTTATTTATGATTGCCCCTATGTGGATCACCACAACATTATTGGATGTAGAACGGGAAGCAGTGGCATTCAATATGGTGTCCGGTGGATTTCGCATCACATTTTTCATTATTTATTTATTGCTCATCTCTTTAATGAAAGATGTGAAGCGCCTCTTTCAGTATCATGGAGCTGAACACCGCGTGGTATACAATTTTGAATCTGGGAAAGATGTGGACGTATCCAATGCCCAATCATTTCCAACCCAACATCCTCGCTGTGGTACGAGCTTCATGTTTATTGTGCTTCTGTCCGCCATTATTGTTTTTTCAGTCATCGACACCATTATCATGTCCATAACTGGTCATATCAGTTTACCCATGCGGTTGATGGTCCACTTGCCCATGATTCCTTTGGTGGCAGGTGTGTCGTATGAAGTGATAAAAATTACAGCCCGAAAAGGGGATAGTCTCATTTTCCGCATGCTCAGAGCACCGGGACTTTGGCTCCAAAATATAACCACTAAACAGCCAGAAGACGATATGATAGAAGTAGCCATCACGGCGTTGAAGGAAGCATTTGGTGATGATTACGATGAAATGACCGGTAAGGAATATGTAGCAGAAGCCATCGGATGATCGACAAACTCAGAGAAATCATTATTCATTTTGAATCGTTGGAGACCCAAATGGTGGATCCGGATTTAATGAATGATCAAACTCGGTATACAGAAGTGGCAAAAGAACATCGCCGGTTGGCACCCATTGTAGAAAAATCTAAAGTATATATCGCTACCCAAGAGCAAATTGATGATGATAATGAAATTTTGGCTGGTGACGATGAAGAGCTCAAAGATATTGCTCAAGCAGAAATAGAAGAATTGCAAGCAGACTTAGAGAAGCAAGAAGAAGAATTAAAACTACTGCTTATACCTCATGATCCTACTGATGATAAAAATACCATTTTAGAAATCCGCGCTGGCACCGGTGGAGATGAAGCTGCGCTATTTGCGGCAGATTTATTTCGCATGTATTCCCGTTTTGCAGAACGGAATGGATTGAAATATGAAGTTATGGAATCCAATGCCATTGGGATTGGCGGTTTTAAAGAAATCATCTTTTCTGTAAAAGGTGAAAGTGTATATGGCTTGCTGAAATTTGAGAGTGGTGTTCACCGTGTTCAACGGGTACCCAAAACAGAAACCAGCGGCCGTGTCCATACATCTGCAGCTACAGTGGCTGTATTGCCGGAAGCTGAAGAAGCGGATGTTGAAGTGGTGGATGCAGATTTAAAAATCGATACTTATCGTGCCAGTGGAGCCGGTGGACAACACGTGAATAAAACGGAATCCGCCATACGCATTACCCATATACCTACAGGATTGGTGGTCACCTGTCAGGACGAAACTTCTCAGCATAAAAATAAAGCAGCCGCACTAAAAGTATTACGATCCAGACTATTAGCCGCTGAGCAGGAAAAATTAGCAAAAGAACGAGCAGCTGCAAGGCGGGATATGGTCTCTACTGGAGATCGTTCAGCAAAAATTAGAACTTATAATTTTCCCCAAGGACGTATAACGGACCATCGCATCAATTTTACTGCATATAACCTTGAAGGCGTCATGGATGGGGATATTGCAGATATTATAGAAAATTTGAAATTGGCTGACCAGCAAGCACAACTGGCATCTGTGGGGGAATAAAATGGTCAAACCCGCCGAAGTGAAAAATAAAATATGGCGGGTGATTGATATCCTCAAATGGGGTGAGGAATATTTTCAATCCAAAGGTTTTGAATCCCCCAAGCAAGAAATTGAATGGTTGCTTTGTGATCTATTAAATTATAAACGAATTGACCTCTACGTTCAATTTGAACAGCCCATTTCGCGATCAGATTTGGATAAGCTAAAAGCATGGATTAAACGGCGTACCAAACGGGAACCCCTTCAGTATATCACCGGGATAACTGAATTTTATGGACATAAAATAAAAGTAAATCCCCATGTATTAATACCTCGTCCGGAGACGGAGCGACTTGTGGATGTGGCCATCCATTGTATCGGCAATATTTCGTCACCTAACATTTTAGAAGTGGGCACAGGTTCGGGGTGCATTCCCATCGCCATTGCCGGTGAAAAAACAGATGCAACCATCACTGCTATCGATGTATCAGCGGATGCCCTTACTGTGGCAAAAGATAATGCCGCATCCAATCAAGTGGAGCACATCCAATTTGTGGAAATGGATTTTTTAAACTCAGTACCCCATGACACTTATGATCTATTGGTTTCCAATCCACCCTACATTCCGGAGGCAGAATTGGATGATACCATGATTGAAGTTCGCGATCATGAACCAAGGATTGCACTGACTGATCAACAGGATGGATTATCATTTTACCATCGCATCGCAGCTAAAGCAATAAACCTGGTCAAGCCTAGCGGCTGGATTGTATTAGAAGTGGGCTTGGGTTCTCACAAGGAAAAAGTGAAACATATTTTTCAAAATTTGGGATTCGGTCAATTAGAAATGATTCAAGATTTTAATAGCGATGAGCGCGTGCTCAAAATTCAAATTTAATCAATTGGCAAGACGCAATGCATTGCGTCTCAAAAGGACAGAATGTATTTTTCAACGGTTCATATGATTAAACAACTTCAGTTTAAATGACTTCAGAATTCGTACACTTACATAATCATTCCGATTATAGCCTTTTAGACGGTGCCCAAACGGTTCACACCTTAGTCAATACCATAGATGACTTGGGTATGGATTCGGTAGCTCTTACAGAACATGGGAATATGTTTAGTGTCATCCCCTATTATAAATCCGCAAAAAAAGCAGGTGTAAAGCCTATCATTGGTTGCGAAACCTATGTGGCTATGGGTAGTCGATTTGACAAAAAACCCCGATCCGATGGCGGCTGGGGGAATAACCATCTTGTTCTATTAGCCCAGAACTATAAAGGGTATCAGAATCTTATGAAGTTGGTTACTCACGGCTATCTGGAAGGCTTCTATTACCGACCTAGGATTGATATTGAATTGCTCACAAAGTATAATGAAGGCATCATTTGTTTGTCCGGTTGTTTAAAGGGTGAAATACCGGAAAAGATGCTGAAAGATGACTGGGGAGGCGCCAAAGAAGCAGCGCTGAGATTTGCCGAGATATTTGATGATCGATTTTATTTAGAAGTACAGAATCATGGTATCCCGGATGAGATTCAAAATATTCAGAATATGAAAAAACTGGCAGGCGAATTGGATCTGCCATTGGTCTGCACCAACGATGCCCATTATGCTAAACATGAACATTGGGAAGCCCACGATGTGCATATTTGCTTAGGTACGGGAAAAGATCGTGATGACCCCAATCGCCTTCGTTATGCCACGCCGGAGTTCTATTTCAAAACGCAGGATCAAATGTATGAAATGTTCAAAGATGTGCCCAATGCCATCGAGAACACTAGAAAAATTGCAGATAGTATTGATATTGAACTCCCCATGGGCGATTACCATTTGCCCAACTTTCCCATTCCTCAAGATGCGCCCAGTACCGATCCTGACGACTATCTAAAAATTCTCTGCAAACAAGGGGTCCAGGATTTATATGGGGACTACACTCCAGAATTAGATTCCCGATTGGATCATGAATTAAAAGTGATTCAAAAAATGGGTTTTGCAGGTTACTTTTTGATTACGGCGGACTTTGTGAAATACGCCAAGGATAATGCCATCCCCGTGGGGCCGGGTCGCGGTTCGGCAGCAGGCAGTTTAGTTTCTTATTCTTTAGGGATTACTACCATTGATCCCATGCGCCACCAACTTTTGTTCGAACGGTTTTTGAATCCCGACCGTATCTCCATGCCGGATATTGATATAGACTTCTGCATCGAACGGCGTGGAGAAGTCATTGATTATATTAAAGACCAGTACGGTGAAAACTCCGTTACTCAGATTATCACATTCGGAAAAATGAAAGCCCGTCAGGTTGTCCGTGATGTGGGGCGCGTATTGGGATATTCATTTGGAGAAATTGATCGATTGGCGAAGATGATCCCCACTACTTTGAATATCACTTTAGAAGAGGCTCTAGCACAAAGTCCGGAATTAAAAGAGGCGGCAGATGGACAATTCAAAGAAGTGATTGATTATTCCAAAGTGTTGGAAGGAATGAACCGTCATGCATCTATTCATGCTGCCGGTGTAGTGATTGCCCCCGGAGACTTGACAGACTTCATCCCCCTATACCGCTCTCCTCAAGGGGATGTAACCTCCCAATATGATATGAAAGGCCTGGAAGAGTTGGGTTTGCTAAAATTGGACTTCTTAGGCCTGAGAAACCTTACGGTGATTGACAATGCCATGAAACTCTTGAAGGAGCGGGGCGAAAAAATAAATATTGAAAAAATCCCATTGGACGACCAGGAAGTTTATAAATTATTCGCCAAAGGGTTGACCATCGGTGTCTTCCAGTTTGAGTCCTCTGGTATGCGCGAATTTTTGAAAAAACTCAAGCCCACTGTCATAGAAGACTTGATTGCCATGAACGCTCTATACCGCCCGGGGCCCATGGACAATATTGAGGATTTTATTGCCCGGAAGCACGGGAAGAAAAAAATCAAATACCCCCATCCCGTCATGGAACCCATCCTGGAAGAAACCTATGGGATTATCGTTTACCAGGAGCAGGTAATGCAGATTGCTCAGGAAATGGCAGGTTACTCACTCGGCGGCGCTGACTTACTTCGCCGTGCAATGGGTAAGAAAAAACCTGAAGAAAGGGTAAAAAGATTAAAGAACTCATGGATGAGTTAAAAGTGAAGTTTATTGAAGGGGCGGAGAAGAAACACAACATCCCAAAAATGAAGGGTAAAGAAATCTATGAGTTGATTGAAAAATTTGCCCAATATGGATTCAACAAAAGTCATTCCACCGCCTACGCTTATGTGGCTTACCAGACCGCATGGCTCAAAACCAATTATCCTGCAGAATTTATGAGTGCTAATCTTACTAGTGAAATGTCCAATATTGATCGCGTGGTGATTCTCATAAACGAATGCAGGAAACTCAAGATTGATGTTGACCCGCCAGATGTGAATGTTTCCGATATCAATTTCCGTCCTGTGGATAAAAAGACGATTTCGTTTGGTCTCAATGCGATTAAAAATGTGGGGTCGAAAGCTTTAGAGCAGATTATTGCCTCTCGGGATAAACATGGCCAGTTTGATTCCTTATTTGATTTTACTGCCAATGTGAGTTTGAAATCTGTGAACCGGAAAGTATTAGAAAGCCTGAATATGGCCGGCGCATTAGATGGCCTTGAAGGGAATCGCGCCCAGAAGAATGGCGCCATAGAGACGGCCTTAAAATATGGTCAAACCATCCAGGAAAATGAAGCGAGAAACCAGGTGGACTTATTTGGCGGCGGCAGTGCCAACGGTCAGGATATGTCTATGGTGCCCCAATTGCCAAAAGCGGAGGAATGGTCAGAAAGCCAATTGCTGGAGAATGAAAAAGAAGTATTGGGGATGTATCTCTCTGGTCATCCTTTATTGAAATATGCTGAGGACTTAGAAGAATTTTCCAATTTTGATTTTACGGAAAAAGTGAAGGGTGGTAATGGCGAAAAGGTTCGAGTCGGTGGATCTATTACAGAAGTGAAGATGCACTTCGATCGGAAGAATAACCAAATGGCGTTTTTTAAATTAGACTGCCTTGGGGGTCAGGCAGAGATCTTGGCCTTTAGCGACACCTTTGCCAAGTATAAAGAATTGATCAAAAATGACAGTGTAGTATTCATCGCTGGCAAACCCACAGATGATACGGACTTTTCCGATTTAAAACTCATTGCCGATGAAATTGTGACCGTGGAAAAGGCCCGGGACATTTATTCTAAAAATGTGAATATCCGTCTGGAACCGAACCAGATGTCCCCCACCGATGTGGATGCACTCCTCACCATGGCCAAAGACCATGAAGGTGGCTGCGGACTCATGTTTCACATGACTTCGGAACGGGGCAAGCAGCAGCGTATCTACGCTCATAATGTGAAGGTGTCGGCGCATTCATCTTTCCTGAAAAAACTAAGGGACACTTACGGCAAACAAAACGTGTGGGTGTCTGATTGATTGCTGTGATCCAGCGAACCAAATCCGGCTCGGTGACAGTAGATGAAAAAATAATCGGTAAAATTGACCATGGTTTTGTAATTCTGTTGGGGGTTACAGATACTGATGAAGAATCGGATGCAGATTATTTAACGGATAAAATTGCCCACCTTCGTGTATTCAATGATGAAAATGAGAAGATGAATTTATCCATACAGGATGTAGGCGGTTCTGCCTTGGTCATCAGCCAATTCACCCTTTGTGGTGATACACGAAAAGGGCGCCGACCCAGTTTTATTCACGCAGCCCACCCGGAGAAGGGGAATATCCTCTATGAATATTTTATGGAAAAGTTAAAGGAAAAAGGTGTACCCGTTAAATCAGGAAAATTCGGTGCCATGATGGATGTGGCGTTAGTGAACGATGGGCCAGTCACCTTTGTTTTGGATAGCAATCAAAAATAGTAGGGCACGCTGCTAAGTACCCTACGTTTATTTATAAACTTCATCAAATTTGCCCGCCGTTGAACTCCTCGACTCAGACGCCTTTTCATTGTAATTTCCACCTTCAATTAATCCGAGATTATGGAACGAAAAATCAGAATACTTATGGCCAAGCCTGGTCTGGATGGCCACGACCGGGGCATTAAGGTATTGGCAGCGGCCTACCGGGATGCAGGGATGGAAGTCATTTATTTAGGCCTCCGCCAAACACCGGAAATGATTGTCTCTGCTGCCCTACAGGAGGATGTAGATGTGATTGCTCTCTCCAGCCTGAACAATGCCCATATGACCATTTTCCCCAATCTGTATAACCTTATGCAAGAAAAGGGTTTGGATGATGTCCTCCTCACCGGAGGCGGTATTATTCCCAAGAAAGATGTGGCCGAACTTGAAGGCATGGGCATGGGCAAATTGTTTGGTCCCGGCACACCGGTGGAGGAGACCGTGGACTATATCACCAATTGGGTATCGGAGAACCGCCGTTAAATGGACCTGAAAAACCTTACCGAACTAGAGCTCTATTTCGCCAATCATTTTGATACGGTGCTCTTTCCTGTATTGGCGGAGATCTATCAATCAAAGGGGGAGTATGACCGGGCCAAGCGGGTTTGTGAAATTGGATTGGAGCATCACCCCGATTCGGCTGATGGGCAATTCATTTTATCTCAGGCAGAGATGGGGATGGGCAATTTGGCTGCTGCAGAAAAGTGGATGAAAAAGGTGCTAACAAAATATCCCGACCATACTTCTGCCGCTACGACACTGCCCATGGTCCAAGAGCAATTGGACCGATCACCTGCCACATTAAAAGCCAGTTTTAATCGTGCTTTGAGTGTAGATCCCAACAATCAGTTTGCTAAGGATTATCTTTCTAAGAAACCAGCCAAAAAAGCAAAAAAGAAATCGGATATCCCTCAAAAGGATAAATCGAAAAAGCCGTTGCCGAAGGATATCAATTTAGAAGGTGTAGTAGTGAGCCCGCGTTTGGCCACCTTTACTTTGGTGAATGTGTTGAAAGGGCAGGGGCTTTACCACCAGGCCTTGGATGTTTTGGATGTTCTGGCGAAAAAAGGTGAGGATAAAAAACGAATCACCAAAGAGCGAAGGACCATCAAGGCTGCGCTTTAATTTGCTTTCACACTGAGTTTGACGAAGTGTGATTCCATTTAAAAACAATTTTCGTTTACCATGCTTCGTCAAGTTCAGCATGACATAACTTTATGAAAATCCAAATGTACAACCACCCGGACCTCTACGATGCCTGCACAGGCCATAAGGTGGATGACATTCCTTTCTACCAACACTGGGCGAAAGAAACGGGCGGCAAAATCCTTGAACTGGCCTGCGGTACAGGGCGAGTGGCAGAGCCACTATTATATAAGGGGTACAACTATACGGGCCTCGATCTGAGTCGTGTTTTTATTGACCACTGTAGAAAAAAATATCCAAATGGACAATTCATTACTGGGGATATGCGTTCATTTCAACTGGACCAGCAGTTTGATCTCATCCTTATTCCATTTAATTCCTTTCTCCATTTATATCATGAAAATGAAATGACCCGATGCCTCCAATCGGCACGAAACCATTTATCTGAAAAAGGGCGATTTCTTTTGGATATATTTGTCCCGGATCCGGAGTTCCTCTATCGAGACCCCAATAAGAAATATGAAAAAATGACCATTGTCCATCCCGAAGGTGGTGATTGCATCGTGTGGCAAAAAAACCAATTTGATGAGGAACGTGAAATTAATCATATCCAATGGTTTTTTGATCGAGGCGACGGTAAAGCACAGGATGAATATACCCGATACCATGGATCGTTTGCTAAATGAATCTGGTTTCACCATAGAAGAAAAATGGGGAGATTATGACGGGGACCCCTTTGATGAATCAAGCCTCCTCCAACTTTATATTTGCTCGAAATTATGAATCTCAAAAAAGCCTTATCTGAACTGAGAAAAACAGACTGCCGAATGGGGCGATTGATCGATGAATTCGGGGAGGCCGAATTCAATCCCATTTCCAATTATTATGAATCATTGGTACGGTCCATCGTATATCAGCAACTCAGTGGCAAAGCGGCCGCCACAATCTACGGTCGGTTCAAAGACCTGTTCAATACGAGTGCCTTTCCCACACCCAAAGATGTGCTGGAAATTCCACATGAGTCCTTACGATCCGTGGGGCTTTCCAATCAAAAAGCCAACTATATCCGAGATTTATCTGAAAAGTGGAAAAGGGGAGAAGTGGATTTATCAAATATAGAATCAATGTCTGATGAAGCTATCAGTAATGAACTAATTAAAGTAAAAGGCATTGGCCAGTGGACCGTAGATATGTTTCTCATGTTTACCCTCATCCGCCCAGATGTTTTCCCCTTTGGAGATTTGGGCATTCAAAAAGGATTTATGATCCTAAATAAAATGGATCGCTTGCCGAAACCGAATGAAATGGAAAAAGAAGCCGAACAGTGGCGGCCCTACCGCACCGTCGCCGCTTGGTATTTATGGAAAATCGTAGATGGACCTTTCGAATGGTGAGATCTAATTTTTTGTATCACCCTTCTTTTCGGACTGAATTTGTGCATCGGTAGGATAGGAAATCTGATTGGGCCTCGATGAATCAAAGTCAGTGGGTGATAATAAATCAATGCTATTGTTTTTATTAGCGAGAAATGATTTATTTCTATCTGGCATATTCATCACCGTAATGAGCGCTGGCGTAATATTCACAATTTCAATTTTGCTATGTCGTTTACAGTACCCGAAAAATGCATTTTCTAATTGGATACCAAAATTGTAGGTTAATGCATAGTATTGAGCGGAATCTTCCGGCGCATAATGGTGGTATTTCCCTTCCCAATCCTGAGTCCATATGCCCATAGGGTTATCCCTATAAATCATTTGGTTTTTTCCGAGGGTAACACCTTCAGGTAAAAACAAAGTATTAGATGCACATCCAAAGATCAGGATTAGCAAAATAGACCGTAAATAATTTTTATGTTTTGTTAAAATAAATCTTATTGATTTCACAAAAATCTAGCTCGAGAATACCCAAAAAAACATTTTATTACTTCATATGGTACGTAAAATTGATTAAAGGTGGAGGAATTCCCTCCATATCTTTACTGAAGAATCCACCAACATCGACTGCAATTCTTCTACCTATGAATCTAGCTGAAATTGCAACTGGAAGTTCTGTGGGGTCACCCTCACCAGGAGGAAGCCAGTATTCAGCCACAAGAGCAAAAGAATTTGAAATACGTGTGTTGCCTGAAAAGACAAAAATTGGCTCTTCTGCAAAGCTCCATTCGGCTTCATCGCGAACATAGCCCCATCCAACAGTCGTTGAAAAATGTGTAAACTTATTTCCAATAGTTGCCGTACCAAATGCAAAACCTGTTCCAAAAGAAATACCTTCACCAGGAAAATTTACGTACATCATACCAGCCGCAATGCGTAGAGGCCCAGTTTGGGGCAAGGAATACTTTCCAGAAATAACTATCGGTACTTCATCAAGCGGCATCCCTGGAAATACAAACACACCAGCTTGAACCGAAAAATTATTTCCAAACCCTCTATTATATGAAGGGAAAAATAAGCAATAATCACGGCAATAGGCTTTATGATTTTCTATGGGAAAAGCGGATGGAGCAAATAGATACATACTCTTATTTGGATCTGCTCTCCAAACTTGGCCATCAACCTCCGCTGTTTCGATCTTGCTTAATCTTTTAACAGATGTAAACGGTACAGAAATAATAATACCATCTTGTGTTTTTAGTTTATACTCTAAAGAAGATTTTTCAACAATCTGCCCTAAGAAGATATTGCCGTCATTGGTCTCGATTTCAACCATTTCATTTTCTTGTGAAAATCCAAATGTCATTATGAAAAACAAGCAAAGTGATAACAATCTTAACATAAATCAAAGTTACGCTTTTTTTTGTGAATAATATAATTTTTTGGTTAATTAAATGACCGATGCCGATTTAAGTAAAATTACATGGTTTTGAGATAATGGCCAAATCCCTCAGAAATGTTCAACTCATTTCTTAATTTTCCTCCCGTTTTTAGAACATAAATCTTTAATCATGATTCAGCATATTTTTTTAGACATCGGCGGCGTCCTCATTAATATTCATCCAGATCGGTGTGCTCAATACTGGGCTGATAGTGCCGACCTTTCATTAGTTGAAATTAAAACCGCTTTTTCTGATGAAGTCCACCATGCCTATGAAACCGGCCGTCTTTCAGATCATGAATTTTTCACTACTTTTAAGGAAGGGTTACCTCATCCCTGTTGTTTAAAAGAATCCGATTTTTGGCGAGGATGGCAAAAGCTATTGGGTAAAGAAACGGCCGTTTCAGATTTGATGAAACCCCTTTCAAAAGAATACAATATTTGGCTTTTATCCAATACGAATCCGAGCCACATTAGAGATGAAATTGATCTTAGGTATCAATTCCCAAACCATATAAATGGGGCCATCTATTCATGTGATGCGGGGGTGAGAAAACCGGACAGGGCCATTTATGATTATGCCCTAAAAACGGCCAGCGCCGTACCATCTAAATCTCTATTCATTGATGACTTGAAAGAAAATATCGATATGGCCCAATCCTTGGGATGGGCCGGCATTCATTATGAAAATTTTGATCAATTAAGAGATGCATTAAAATCATATAATATTCACATTAAAAATTTGGAATTAACTACATGAAAAAATATATCATTGCCGGCTTAATTATTATAGCCGGGATATTAGGGTTCAATCTTTATGTCCCCCTATTTAACGCACCCATTGATGCAGCATCCTTTTCAACCTATGATGTAAAGATTCATAGGGATACATGGGGTGTGCCCCATATTTTTGGGAAGCAGGACAAGGATACAGCTTACGGTCTTGCCTATGCCCACGCGGAGGATGATTTCAAAACCATTCAGGGAACCGTCATCGCAGCCAGGGGGAAGCTGGCCTTCTATTATGGAAAAGAAGGGGCAGCCAATGATTATATGGTTCAATTGTTGAAAGTTTGGGATGTGGTAGAATCCAGTTATGCCTCTCAACTCACGGAAGAAACCCGAGATTTAGTAGAGGCTTATGCAAACGGTTTAAACCATTATGCGGTATTACACCCAGATGAAGTATATCGTGGCTTGTTTCCAGTATCGGGGAAGGATGTAATTGCAGGATTTGTTCACCGCATGCCTCTGATGTATGGCCTAGATCGCGTCTTGGGTAAGCTTGCTTCCGATGAAAAACCGGAATTTTCTATCGGCAAAGAAAAAATAGAATGGGGACCATTTGAACAAACATTAATGGGATCTAACGCAGTGGCCGTAAGTCCGAAACGATCAGCAGATGGGTATACCCGACTTGCCATCAACTCGCATCAGCCATGGACTGGTCCTGTAGCCTGGTATGAGGCCCACCTCCACAGCGAAGAAGGGTGGAATATGACCGGTGGCCTGTTTCCCGGATCGCCTGTAATCTTCTTGGGTCATAATGAACATTTGGGTTGGGCCCATACGGTCAATAGGCCTGATTTGGTTGATGTTTATGAATTAGATATTCATCCGGACGATGAAAATAAGTATTTCATCCAAGGGAAGTATGAAACCATCGATATTTGGGAAGCAGAGATTGAAATGAAACTATGGGGGCCTTTTCGATGGACTTTCAAACGGGATATAATGTGGTCCATTCATGGACCCGTGTTTAAAAATCCCCATGGCACATTCGGTGTTCGGTTCTCTGGGTATGGGGAAGTACGTCAAGTAGAGCAATGGTACCAAATGAACAAGGCCACGAGCTATGAAGAATTTGAATTTGCTATGAGTTTGCAGGCCTTGCCCATGTTTAATACGGTATATGCTGATAAGTCTGGAAATATTTCTTATGTCTATAATGCCCTAATGCCCTTCCGGATGAGCGATGCTTACGATTGGAAGGGTATTGTTCCGGGGAATACAATCCAGTCTTTATGGCAGGGCTATATCGAATATGACATGCTCCCCCGCGTAGTAAACCCAGAATCTGGGTTTGTCCAAAATTGTAACAGTACCCCATACAAAGCGACTTTGGGCATCGTGGAGTCCCAGATGCCTTTTCTAATGAATAATCTTGGTATCGAAACTTTTCAGACCAACCGAGCATATCGTGCCATTGAGACCTATGGTGCTGATACTTCTATCACACGGGAAGAATTCTACCAGTACAAATTTGATACCAAATATTCAGAAAAATCGGTTATGGCTGTTAATCTAAAGAAATTTTTATCCGAATCTGCCAGTGATGACCCCCATATGAGGGAAGCACTGGAACTGCTCAGAAATTGGGACCTCGATACAGATAGTACCGCCACAGCCATGCATCTGGCCTATGATGCAATTCGCCCAACATTCGACCCGGATAAATACACATATAACTATGCCACAATTATGGATAGGCTGGAAAAGTCAATAGAATACTATCGATCCGTTTATGGAAAGATTAATATAAAATGGGGAGAGATTCAGCGGTTAAAAAGAGGAGATATAGATCTGCCTCTAAGCGGCGGTCCGGATATTTTCCGTGCCATTTATTCCCGGAAGCAGAATGGACAGCGCAAGGCCACTGCAGGGGATTGTTTTTTCCAGATCGTGGAATGGAGTCCGGAGGGTAAAGTATCATCCCAAAGTATCCATCAATTTGGTTCTGCCACGTCTGATGAAAATTCACCCCACTATAATGACCAAGCTGAATTGTTTGCTACTCATCAAATGAAACCCGTCTGGATGACCTTAGAAGATATTAAATTAAACCTTGAAAAATCTTATCGCCCCGGCGAAGAATAACCGATTCAGGAGAGGACCATGAAACGACTATTAATCATTCCCGTCATTATTATTTCAATGGTGTGGGCAGACCGACCCATTACGTCTGAAGATATTGTGAATATGCGGTACGCCACTCAGCCCGCCATGAATAATGTGGGCACCAAGATTGCCTATGTAAATATCATCCCCAGAACCCCAGATGAGCCTCGCGGTGGTAGTTATCGTGAAATCTGGGTCATGAATGCAGATGGTTCAGATAAGCGCCAATACACATCTTCTCCTGTGAATAGTTGGTCTCCCCAATGGACCCCAAATAGCAATCTCTCATTTCTATCTCGGCGAAAAGATCATCATAAATCCACGCAAGTGTATGTGATTCCATTGGATGGGGGCGAAGCGAGGATACTTACCGATCACAAAACCGGTGTGGGCTCATACCAATGGTCTCCAAATGGTAAATGGATTGCATTCACATCCCGGGATGAAAAATCAAAGGAGAAGCAAGCCAAAGAAAAGGCCGGCTATGATATGATTGTCATGGATGAAGAACATATCTATACGCGGATTTGGGTATACAATGTGAAAACAGGCCAAACCCAAAAAGTATATAAGCAAAATTTGAATGTAGGTTCATTCGAATGGACTTCAGACAGTAAAAACATCATCTTCCAAGCCACTGAAAAAACAGGTGCGGATCGTGATTTATTGGAACGATCTATTTATCGCGTGAAAGTCCCTAGTGGCAACCCCCGTAAGGTTTTAGAAACACCGGGGAAATTGGGTGATATGGCTGTTTCTCCTAATAGCGAAACATTGGCATTTTTGGGGGCTACCACATATAACGATCCCATTGCACAAAGTATTTATACTGTACCTGTAAAAGGGGGTAAAGCCACCATCCATACGCCGGATTTTAAAGAATCATTCATAACTATTGAATGGGTGGACAATCAAACCATTTTGGGTAAATCCTATCGAGGGACCAAAACAGTGTTATCCACGATCAATACAAAAGAAAAATCACCGGAAGGTGTGGCAAACCAAACCGATGTATTGGCCCCGAGCCAAATTTTAACATCAGTCTCTTTGCATCAATCATCTGGGCAACTGGTCATTATGGCATCAGGCCATGGTCATCCCAATGAAATTCATGTGGGGGCACTTGGTCAATCCACAATTCAGCGCCTCACATATTCCAATCCCGATTTTGACGAAATTGCACTGGCAAAGCAAGAAACTATTTCATGGATTGGCACTGACGGATTAGGGATCGAAGGGGTGATTACCTATCCATTAAAATATCGGAAAGGGAAGCGGTACCCTCTCGTATTGCAGATTCACGGTGGTCCCGAAGGTACCAGTTTAGATGGATGGAATACGCGAGCCACATATCCGGTACAATTATTGGCAGCCAATGGTTTTGTAGTCCTCGAGCCAAACTATCGGGGCAGTGGAGGCCGCGGTGTAGCCTTTTCTAAAGCAGATCATGATGATTTGGCAGGATTAGAATTTGAGGATGTGCTGGCAGGTATTGATTATTTAATTGCTCAAGGTATTGTGGATGGCAATAAAGTGGGAACGGGCGGTTGGTCCTATGGCGGATATTTTTCTGCATGGGCGGCTACAAAACACTCAGACCGTTTTAAAGCATCCATGGTAGGAGCAGGCCTAACCAATATGATTAGTTTTATGGGTACGACCGATATACCCTATGAAATGTCTGACACCCATTGGAACCAGTGGTGGTTTGACAATATGGAACTCCACTGGGATCGATCTCCATTGGCCCATATCAATAATGCAAAAACGCCAACCTTGGTCATCCACGGATTGAAAGATGAAAGGGTCCACCCGGAACAGGGCATGGAATTATGGCAGGCCCTTCGGATTAAAGGGGGGGATACGGAATTGGTATTTTACCCCAGAGAACCTCATGGTCTTTTAGAACGTGCTCATAAATTGGATTACATGGAACGGCTCGTTGACTGGTATAATAAATACGTGAAATAATATGAAAACAAAAATTATATTATTACTCATCATTTATAGCTTCCTCTTTTCTCAGGAAGTCATGCCCATAGAAATTCCCTTAAATGGAGAAGCGGCGGAACGGAGTCTGGAAATGTCTGGCTTGGCTTGGTATGGAGATTATCTCATTCTCATGCCTCAATATGTAGAGAAAGATGCACCCGGTTTTTATGCCTTGAGTAAAACCAAAATTCAAAAGTGGCTCAGTGGTAACCGTTCTGCAGGGTTGACACCGGAGAAAATCGATCTCATTCAGCCACAATACGATCTCATGATTCCTGGATATCAAGGCTTCGAAGCATTAACCTTTTCCGGAAAAGATGCCTATCTGATCATGGAATCGAAAGCTGATGGTGATATGCACAGCTTTTTGGTGAAAGGTAAAATGGACTTTCGCAGAAAAAAACTCACCATCGACCCCGATGAAATGGAAGAAATTCCCCTTCCCAAACAAATTAAGAATATGGGAATCGAGAGTATCTTAAAATTCAAATACCGGCTGCTAATCCTTTATGAAGCGAATGGTAAAAATGTAAACCCATACTCGGCGGGGTATTTTTACAACACAGGGCTAAAACCAAAAGGAGAAGTGCCATTTCCAAATTTGGAATATCGACTCACCGATGTAACAGAGGTAGATGGGCAAGGCCGCTTTTGGGCCATTAACTTTTTTTGGCCGGGGGAAAGAAAACAGTTAAAGCCCGTAGAAGATGGTATAGAAAAAAGGGGAACACACAGCCAATATGAACATGTGGAGCAGCTGGTGGAATATCAGGTCAATGCAGATAAAATTATTCGCACCGATTCAGAACCGATTCAGCTGGTTTTGGAAAAGAATTCCCGAAACTGGGAAGGGTTGGTTCGATTAGATGATCAGGGATTCCTTATGATTGTGGATGAACACCCTAGGACAATCTTGGCATTTGTACCCATGAATTAAAAATTTGCAAATAAGATTTAAAAAGATGGGTAAAAGACAAATTATTGAATTAACAGGATTAATAAGTGTTGTGGCTTCACTTGCTTTTGTGGGGTTTGAGATCCGGCAAAACACTAGTGCTGTTCGAAGCGCAACCAATATTGCTATTTCTAATCAAGTTATGGAATTGTCTAGGGATGTTGCAAACGATGAGAGATTAAGCAGGTTGATTCATTTAATGTTGGTTGAAAATGTACGGGGTGAAGAATTAAACCCTGAAGACTATGTCAGTCTATGGATGTATGTTAATGCAGGCCTTCGCAGAATAGAAAACATCTTTCTACAAGTCCAAGACGGTATTCTAGACCCGAGCGCTTTTGATCAAATTGCAATGAGTAATTTTTACCGAACTAATATTGCGCGCGAGACCTGGGATATGGTAGGACAATACTTTGACAAAGATTTTATTATTCATTTTGAAGCTATTAGGGACAGCTTGCCCCAATAACTATCCCCGTACTATATAATTAAAACGTCCATTTGAGGTTGCCTTGCCATCCAATGGCAAAGGTGAGGGAGGAGGCATCTGTTAACGATTTGCCCATATAATCCTCCATTTCATAATTCATATTGAATGATAATCCTGCTTTGATTGGGACGATCACTTCTAGCATATACTGAATTCGGGAAAGATCATTCTCCACCACTTCACTGATTTGTTTAAAATATTCTAATTCAAGTTTGGTGGAAAATAGATCTGTATCATGATCCCAGAATGCACCCGTTTTTATATATGATGTTTTTCGCGTCTCATTCAAATAATCTGACATATCAAATGCATGGCCCAGTTCCGCATTGATCAATCCATGTTCATATTGATTGACGAACATGCCGAACCCCTGATTAAAGTGATATTGAAGGGCAACATTGGCTCTCGTATTTTTCCGATAAGAAGTAATGGTATATCGATAAAAACGGGGTCGGGTAGTATATTTGTCACTGGTTTTGTATCGGAGATAAATGAAGGAATCCTTTTTCAAACCATAAGCAAAAAGCCGTAAATCCCGGAAGGTCTTTTCAGTTTGGCGATTCAAACGATAATAGCCAAATCCGCCACTTAATGAATCAGAATTGGCCATGCCGCCTTGTGCATATTGCTTCCATGCGATGGAATCGGCCTGAGCAAATAATGGTGAGGCGCTCACCAGAATCAGGCCAATGATTAGCCGTTTCATTGTTTGATTTTTTTACCACTTTCCATGAGGAGAATGGCTGCCACGGTAAACCCGATCGTCATGAAAATGGCCACAATTAAGCTCGTATTTGGTTCAGAATCAGCCACCCCCAGAATCGTGTAGCGAAGTCCATTAATCATATAATAAATCGGATTGAAAAAACTGGCTTCTTGTGCCCATTCCGGGAGCATTTTTATGGAGTAGAAAATGCCGCCCAAAAAGCTTAATGGTGTTAAAAAGAAATTTTGCATGGTAGCCAACTGATCCCAAGTTTCGGCCAACTGTCCGAGTAAAAGTCCAATGCTTGAAAAGGCCCATGAGACGAGCATGATAAATCCAATGGTGGCCACGGGATCCACCACCGGCATACCGCTTAAACCCACACCAACGAGTAAAATTAAAATGCCATTTACTGTTCCCCTTACCATCCCTCCAATTATGTATGCCAATGAAATTTCAAAGCTGGAGAGGGGCGCCTGAAGCAAATCGGGTAATTGTCCCAGCAGTTTCATTTGCAACATGGATGAAGCAGAATTGGAGGTGGCATTGGTAAGTGTATTCATCATAATTAAACCGGGGATGATGAAAAGTGTATAAGGGATGCCGTCAATAGTGGAAATGCGCTTCTCTAAAGTAAATCCAAAAATAAGGATGTAGAGGATGGATGATGTGAGTCCCGGTATAACCGTTTGTCGATAGACAGAAAAAAACCGCCCCACTTCCCGGGCGGTTAGTGTCCATAGGCCAACCCAATTCATTCGTTTATCCCTTTGCCGGTAAGACTCAGGAACACATCCTCTAAAGATGACTTTGTGGTCTCCACTCTTTGTATGTGGCATCCGATCTGGGTCAGCTTATTAATAATTATGGGCAGAGCTTCCTCCGGATCTTGAACTGTAAAATGGAGTCGGCCTTCTGCATAAGTAAAAGTAAAATCAGTTAAGGATGCATTTAGATCTACATCCGTATCGGAAATGTTAATGGTAATTCCTGCATGCCCTAGTTGACCGGTAAGCTCCTTTGGGGTCCCTTCTTTGATCACATTCCCTTTATCTATAATGGCTACCTTATCGCAGAGCTTTTCTGCTTCTTCAATATAATGGGTGGTGAGAAGGATGGTTTTCCCCGCTTTGTGGAGTTCGCTGAAATATTGCCATAATTCATGGCGGAGTTCAACATCCACACCAGCGGTAGGTTCATCTAGGATGAGAATTTTCGGATCATGGACCAATGCTTTGGCAATCTGAAACCGCCTTTTCATTCCACCGGAAAGCTGGCGAAGTCGAGATGAACGCTTTTCTTCTAAACCCAATCGAAGGAGGAGTTCATCCACTTTTTCCTTGGCTTCATTTTTGGAAATTCCGTAATAGCCTGCTTGAAAAAATAACAGTTTATCTAAAGGGAAAAACCAATCTTGGGTAAATTCTTGAGCCGAAATGCCCATTTGAGACCGGGTGAATCGGTAATCAGAAACTGTGTCCTTCCCAAAAACTTCTGCGGAGCCTTCATTCTTCCGAACCAAGCCCGTGAGGATATTAATGGTGGTGGTTTTGCCGGCGCCATTGGGACCGAGCAAACCGAAGAATTCTCCATCTCCAATGGTCAAATTGATTCCTTTTAAGGCAACCGTATCATCATAACTTTTTTTCAGATTCTGTATGGAAATGGCAGGGGTCATTTATACTCGATATCAAACCCGATATTCGCATCAAATGGATTGGGGAAATCAAAGCCTTCAACACCGGGGAAGTGGACAACCGATGCGATAAATCCCCACGGAATCAGCATAGATGCATTTACATCTTTTTCGCCGCTGGGTTTTCCATCTTTCATGACAGGCACTTGAAATGCAGGGTGTTCTACCCATAAACCGTATTCGTCATAGCCCACCACTTTTACATAAATTTTATTTTTCTCGATGCCCAATGCTTTCAGTGGATCATGGCCATCAAGCACAAGGAGCACTACATCATCCATTATATCATCTATTTTCATAGGAACTTTATCCATTTGATCCCCTATTAGTTGTCTTGAATTAATTTATAAATACCGCCATTATATTCAACGATGTAGAGTTCCCCGTTTGCATCCTCTCCGAAGGAGGAGATGTAGGTAGTAAATTCACCATTGGCCAAATTGATTTCTTCGGTGCGGTTTTCAAATTCAACCGCTTTCCCATTTAAGACTTTAAATGTCCAAATATTTCCGGAGCAATAATCTCCGAATAAATAATATCCTTGGAGTCCCGTAATCTCTTTGCCGCGGTATACATAGCCGCCGGTGACGGAACAACCTTCAGCATCCTCTTGTGAGCCACCGCCTAAAACCACCATATAATTGGCATCATTTGGATATTCGACAATGGGCATGGTTAATCCATCTTTTGGGCAATTATTTTTAGGATTATAGCAATGACTTGCTTCCATGAGCCGCCAGCCGTAGTTCACGCCGCCGGGACTACCTGCCGGTTCATAATTGACTTCTTCCCATTTATTTTGACCCACATCACCATAATAGATATCACCGGTTTTACGATCGAATGAAAAGCGCCACACATTCCGGAAACCCCACGCCCAGACTTCGCCTCGCTTATCTTTTTGTCCATAATATGGATTTGATTCTGGGATACCATACGGGTGGGTATTTACATCGATTCGGATTACCTTGCCAAAAAGCGTATTGAGATCTTGCCCTGCGTTCAGCGGGTCGCCTGCCTTTCCGCCATCACCTATCGAAATATACAGGTAACCATCGGGACCAAATTCCATGTGGCCGCCGTTATGATTTCGGTAAGGCTGTTCCAAGTCAAAGAGGATACGCTCAGAAGTGTGGTCGGCTTTTTTATTCGATTTTACTGAAAATTCTGAAACGACAGTATAACCGTCGTTATTCATATAGTTCACATAGAATTTCCCATTCTTGGCATAATTCGGGTGAAAGGCAAAACCCAACAATCCTCTTTCATCTCCCGGGCGGTTTGGATTTACGACACGCTTGTCGATATCTAAAAAAGGAGTGACTGCCGCCTTTCCATTATTGATGATCTTGATGCGACCACCTTGTTCTACAACGTACAAGAGGTTTGCATCTTCAGGGTGAGAAGTGACAAATAGGGGTTTTTTAAATCCATCCGCAATCAATTTGGACGATAGGGTAGTCGATTGCCCAAAAAGAAAAAATGGAATAATGAGTAGTATTATTTTTTTCATAGTGGAAGTTAATAAAAGATTATCAAAGTCTTTCAGTTTTGATTGGGGTTAGGTGATACTTAAAAAAATTATTTATCTTAAGAAATGAGTTCTAAAAAATTTTCTTCTGATAAAATGGTAATTCCTAAATCTTCTGCTTTTTTCAATTTAGAACCGGCACCGGGGCCTGCAACGAGAAAATCTGTTTTTTTACTCACCGACCCGCTGGCTCTTCCGCCATGTGCTTCTGTCATATCTTTCGCTTCATTCCGGCTAAATTGGGTTAAGGCGCCTGTGAATACGATGGTTTTTCCATCAAGAATTTGACTCTTTGGGCCTTCTACTGATTCAAATTGAATGCCTAATGATAGACAGGATTCCACCACATCCACATTGGTGCAGTCGGACCAAAATCTGGTAATTGTTTGAGCAACGATGGGGCCCACTTCATCGATGGCTTCTAAATCTTCCGTTGATGCAGACATGAATTTTTCAATATCCCCGGAGAAGGATTTTTCCAGCACCTTAGATAAATGGGCGCCCACATTCCGAATCCCCAATGCATAAATAAACCGGGCGAAGGTGGTTTGTTTTGCATCTCCAATGGCTGACAGAATATTGTGAGCAGATTTATCAGCCATTCGTTCCAGATTCACGAGATCATCGTAAGTCAGTTTAAAAATATCATCCACAGTTTGAATCAGTTTTTTCTCCACCAGTTGATTAACCAACTTTTCGCCAAATCCGTCAATATCCAATGCCGTTTTGGATACAAAATGAGTAATCCGTCCTTTCACCTGAGCAGGGCAGGAAAGATTTTGGCATCGCGCCACGGCCTCACCTTCAGGACGAAATACATCATGACCGCAAGCTGGGCATTCACTTGGCAATTGATAAGGGGATGCTGATTTTGGCCGTTTTTCAATAACCACTTTCACAACTTCTGGGATTACATCCCCGGCCCGTTGAATCCATACCGTATCTCCAATACGGACATCTTTCCGGTCAATTTCATCTTGATTATGGAGTGTAGCGTGGGTCACCACCACACCGCCTACATTGACGGGTTCCAAATGGGCCACAGGCGTGACCGCCCCGGTTCGACCTAGAGAAGGAATAATATCATTTACCAGTGTAGTTACTTGCTGGGCCTTGAATTTTCCTGCAATGGCCCATCGTGGAGAACGGCTTCGTATGCCCAATGCATTTCGTTGATCCGTTCGATTGACTTTGAAAACAGTGCCATCAATTTCATAAGGGAGATCATTCCTTTTGGACTCCAACTGAGCATGGAAATCAATCATATCAGATGTTGATTCTACTATACTGGATTCAGGGCTTACAGGGAATCCCCATTCTTTTAATGCATTGAGGAAATCAATATGGGTACCAAAAGACGGTCCTGAGATTTCTCCTGACTCATAACAATAAATTCTGAGTGGCCGTGTGGCTGTGATGGCTGAATCTAACTGTCTCAAACTGCCCGCAGCAGCATTCCTGGGATTGGCAAAGGTGGGAAGGCCTTCCGCTTGTCTTTCTTCATTTAATTTTTTAAAACCAGATAAGGTCATAAAGACTTCTCCGCGGATTTCCAGTAAATCGGGCGATTCTCGATCTTCTGTCCGCAATGAGAGGGGGATGGCGCCAATGGTTTTGAGATTTTGCGTAATATCCTCGCCGGTAAATCCATCACCGCGAGTAGATCCATGGATAAAAAGGCCATTTTCATAAACAAGCTCAACCCCCAGGCCATCCAGTTTGGGCTCTGCGATCATTTCCACATTTTCTTCTGTATCCAATCCTTTTTTAATTCGGTCCATGAAGGCCACGAGCTCGTCAGTATTCATGGCATTGGCCAATGAGAGCATGGGCTGGCTGTGGGTGATGGAACCAAAGGCGGAAAGCGGAGAAGCGCCTACACGTTGGGATGGGGAGTCTGGTGTAATTAATTTAGGATGGGCCTCTTCTAAAGATTGTAGTTCTCGGAGCAGTTCATCGTATTGACTATCTGAAATGACAGGATCATCCAATACATAATACCGAAAATTATGATCATTCAATTTGGTGCGGAGGTCCGCAATGCGTGAAGCAATACCAGCCAAATTAATTCCTGTATGCGGCCCGTTTTTTATAATATTCTACTGGATTTACCAGATGCTGCACCACGGGCGTGAGCATACCCGTACTGTCCACCGGGGTGGCAAAAGCCGAACCACCATTTAATGTTACGACAAAAAAATAACCTATGGTTGCGGCGGGCTTTTCTTTGGGGTCATAAGTAAACCTGTAACGATCACCGTTAATATCAAAAGGCACCTCCATTAACCGCTTCATCTTATCTGTTTTATAAAAAAGACTGACTGATTTTATTTCTGATTTGGGGAAATGGGTAAACACTTCCAATTCAAATTGTCTCGAATTAAATAATACTTTATTTGGGTGATGAAAGACTTTTGGGGTGAATGAAAATTCCGGCGATTTGAAATCAATGTCAAAGTCATCCTGCCCAAATAAAGTTGAGCAAAAGAGTAAGGGTAAAAATCGTATTATGGCTTAATCCTCAAGAGGAAGTGAAAGTAACGCATTTTTTATACCAATGGTCATATGTCACTTGTTTCCGAATCATATAATCGGCAGTGCATCGGGCATTGGCCGTGCAAACGTCTGGATCTTTTCCACGGACATTATTATGCATGACCACCACATATTTTTTAAATGGCTTTTTAGCATATTGTCCCATGTTTGCCAATGCGGATACTGCAAAACTTAAATCATCGTTGGACCGATTTCGATCGGCCAAAATTTCTATATGATAGATTCGATCGCCACCCTCTCTATAGATTTTCAACCCGGTGAGTTTCGGAGCCATATGGTTACGCTTAAAATATTGGGGCGTCATGGCGGCAATTTGCTGATCTGTAAACTTTGGCTTTACTGCAAATAGCGTGGACGAAATAATTAAAAGTGTAAAAACATATTTCATGATGATTTCCTTCTTTTTGAAATGAAAACTAATCCCAGCAAAATGCCCAATGCCCCAATAACAATCGCAATTTGTATCCGTTTGGGGTGATAAACAATGGATGCGGCCTCAATCACGTAGTCATCGTTGATAAAGGCATCAGAGCCAAATGTCCACCATAATGTATCATTAGATACCGAATCCGAATTAGATGCAGTAATTACACCGGGAAGAATACCGGCAAATTTAAATGAATCATCGTGAAGTTTTACCGTAATGTTTGCTTCCTGGACATAGGGCATCATGGCTGCAATACACAATTCGGGAAATCCCGCAGGTAAATCTTTAGAAAATGGACGAAAATTGATTTTAATCAATTGAGCTGGCAAAACGAATGATTCATTCCCCCTGGCAGTCGAATCATTCAACACGCCAAAAAGATTGCCTTCTTCTTCTGCTTTGTAAAATACACCGCGAAAATGATTTAAAATGCGCTCAATTAACAAATCATCCAAGCCATGGTCATCTTGAAGATTTTCAAGGCCCATCTGTAGACAATACATAATGATTTCAGTTTCCACTTTTTCATTTAAACCCTCTTTCCCCGTGTCACTCATGGATTTTGCTAAAAGTGGATATTTGTTATGGATGCCCCTTCCTTTAAAAATTTGATTAAAACTGTATTGGGTAGAGAAAAAGTTGGACCACTTTTTAACCGTAATGGGGTGCCGTTGTGGTGCAGGCCCTTTATTTGCATCATGGAAAGTGGTCGATCCATTCAAGATCGCCTGAGAAGAGATAATATGAACTGTTTCTCCAGATTCTGGATCTCCTTTTTGGACGATATCAGATGCCCATTTCCCGCCGGCAGGGATTGGAAAATCTCTATCATAAATATCCTTTTCATCTCCCTCGCTTCGAAATTGCATGAGATATTTACCATCAGGAAATACGCGAACGGTAATCAATGTTTCAACACACTGAAACGAGAGGAATGCTGTAAAAAATAAGAGGACTAATTTGGTATTCCGCATGGCGGTAATTTACATGTTTATAAGAGGGGAGAAAACAAAAAGGGCCACGATTGTGGCCCTTTGAATTGCACTAAATTGTATGCATTTTAAAAGGTCATACGTAATGACGTCTGCAAGGTGCGGATAATCAATAAAGCATCAGCACCGGTTACATCGCCCGTAGGGTTAAACCGACCTGTAATCACATCCGCCTGCATGATGCCCCGTTCTGTGCAGAGGGCCATGGCATTGTATGCAAAATGACTGCTGGGCACATCGCTGAATCGACTGCTTGCTTCCCCAAAATATTTTGTTTCTAGGCTTTCATCTCGGGTGGCCACAACCAATAATCGTTGTACAGCCAGGGCATAGTTGGCGCGATTGATAGTATCATCAGGATAAAAATTTCCATCCGGCTCTATATTCATAATGCCGTATCGGATCATATCCTTAATCCATGTTTCGGCCCAATGGTTCCTCGAATCATTTGGGACAACAATGGTTGACGTTTGATTGGCTTGAGATGGGGTTTGAAACCCTGAATTCTGAGTAGAGGGCATCCGGTCAAATAGAACGCCGATTTTCAATTCTTCGGCAAATAGTACGGCCAAATCGGCCCTGTTAATCCGTTCTTTTAATGCTACCTTTTTCCCCACAGCTGTGCCGGGCATGGCGCGGACGATTTTCTGTGCCAGTTTCCATTTTGAATCTGCCTTGCCCGCATAGTCACCGCGCATATTCACAACCTTGCGGAAATAATCTTCAGCTTCATCAAATTCATAATTGTATAAATGTGCCACGCCAAACCAATAATTAGCTCCTTCATGGTTTTCGTCTCGTTTAAGGGCCGTTTTTAAATAATCTTCAGCTCGTTTAAACCACCGCTTTTCCGAATCCCGCATAACAATCCAGACTTGGGCGCTTAAGGCAAGTGCTTCCGGATCTTTTTTCCCGCGGCTGGCACATCTGGATGCATAATTTTTTGCTTCTTTGTTGTTTCCAAGATGGGCATGGGCCAGTCCCAGTCCCCCATAGCCCACTGCAAATTTTTTATCTAGATCGATAGATCGTTGGAAGGATTTGATTGCCTGTTGAAAATCGCCATTCTCAATGGCGCGCATGCCTGCTTTATAGTGATATTCTGGCGTATCCACATCACTTTCTGGCTTGGTGGCACATGCCGCTAAAAACAATAATATTAGAATTGGGGTATTTTTAAGATATTTCTTTAACATAATGCAATCCTCGAAAAGTTTATTCACTAGGAATATACCGTGAATCATCCGGACTATCCTTTTTCTCACCGTATCTTGTCTTTTGTGGGCTCAAGGTCAGACCGCAACTGGTGTTGGGTATGGTCTAACGAAAGATGCGGCTGTTGAGCAAGCCAAACGTGATGCGGTTGAACAGGGCTTAGGGGCCTATATGACCTCAAGCACCACAGTTACGGCCACTTCTATCGAAGATAATATTTATTCTAAAGCGCAGGGATTTGTGAAATCATTCAAGATTGTGAAAGAAACAAAAGGCCCTGACGGTAATTTTGAAATCACAATCGAAGCCCAAGTCACGGATATGATCGATCAGGTTATGGCAGATGAAGCTGCACTGCAGACCTTGCTTAATGCCATGAACCGTCCACGAATTATTTTTATGGTTCGTGAAGAAAACCTTATTGATAATACACCCACAGATTTTGCCGAAACCAAACTCCTTTCCATGTTCTATGATAAAGGGTTTGATGTGGTGGATCGCCAATTGGTCCAGGCATTAAGAGGCGAGCAGGATTACGAACAAGCCTTGGCCGGGAATGTATCGGCAGCGGCTAAAATTGCCGCCCAGCTTGGAGCTGAAGTGATTGTGATTGGGACTGCAAAAATATCATCAGGTGGAAAAGTGTATAATATGCACTCTGGACAGGCAGATATTAATGCGAAAATTATTAGGGCAGATACGGGTGAGATACTGGCGGTTGTTCCCCAGGCCAGAGGGAAAAAACCCCATATTTCTCCTTCCACTTCCGGTGTGAATGCAGTCAATCAAGCCGCTGGTGTATTGGGAACTAATATTATTTCTCAGCTCATTACCAAATGGAGTACCCAGCAGTCTAATTTCATTAAAGTGTATATTGTACTAAAAGGGGCGGACTTCATGTCTTATATGACGTTTGAATCTTTCCTGAAAGCCCAGACCGTATCTGGTATTCGGAATGCCTACGCTAAAAGTTTGAACGATGGTGTGGCCGAATATGAAGTGGAATTTGAAGGGAAATCACAAGCATTGGCCATGGGGTTAGCCCAAACCAGTCCAGATGGATTAAATTTTAAAGTCACCGGATTAACCGGCAATCGAATCACAGCAGAAGTTGTACAATGATGAGGTATCCAATGAAAAGATTAATCGGATTAACAGCCATTTTATGCACCATGGCCTTTTCTCAAGGTGTGGTCACCCAGCTTGAAAAGGGGAGCATTAATTATTCGGATCAAACCATTTCCGCAATTGGGATTGGCTTTGTCCCTCAAAATGCAATCAATGCAGGACAGGCTCGCCGTATGGCCCTTCGCATTGCCAAGCAGGATGCCCTCCGACAGTTGATTGAAATTGTGAATGGGGTAACCCTTACCAGTGAAACGACCATGAGCGGTGCCATGGTGGATGATGTAATAAACACCAAGGTCCAAGGTTTTATTCGTGGTGCCCGCCAAACCGGTCAGCCCAAATATTTAAGTGATACATCAGTAGAAGTAGAATACGCTGTACCAATGAGCGGCATATCAGATATTGTTTTACCACCAGTCACGGTTCCGGCAGCTGCCCCAGGGACACCGGCCGCAGCAGCCACCACACCAACCACGGGTGGAATTACCGGTGTAATCATTGATGCCCGTGGCTTGCAGGCCCGCCCGGCCATGGCACCAAGAATTTTAGACCAAAATGGGAATCCAGTTTATGGACCGGGAACATACAGCCGGGAATATGCAGTCACGAATGGCGTGGCAGGCTATTCTAAGTCTTTAGAAGCGGCTCAGAAAGATCCTAGAGTTATGGGAAACCCGTTGGTTGTCAAAGGTGTGGCAACAGCTGGGACAAATCGGACAGATATCACCATCTCCAATGCAGATGTATCTAAAATTGATGCGGCCAATCGAAGCTACAATGTGCTGAAAGATTGTCGCATACTGATCTTGTTGGATTAAAATTAGTTGAAAATAAAAGGATGCGGAATCTCATGAAATTCAAAATAATTTCATTCATATTGATAATTGGCACTTTGGCCATGGGGCAGGATGAACCAGTGGCCAAAGCTGATACAAATGATCTTCAGGTGGGGGATATTGCCCCTTCCTGGGCCTTGATGTATGCCCCTGGGAAATTCGAATTTTTAAAGAACTGGGCAGAAGAAGAAGGCAAACGCCTTAGAAAATTCCAAAGCCAACCTGATAGGCATGGCGTGCTTCTAAGCTTTTTTGCCACTTGGTGTCAGCCATGTATGAAAGAGCTTCCAATTCTTGAAGAGGTTTATCAAGAGTATAAGGATGAAAGAATCAAATTTTTCCTTATTGATATTACTGAGGCGACTCGGAATAATCCCGGGGAAGTATATGGCATGGCCTATAAAGATGTGCCTAGAGCAGGTCCCTTTTTGAGAGAAAAAGGAGTAACTATGCAAATCCTTTATGATACTCGGGGAACCGCCATGAAGCGGTACAATGCCCAGATTTTACCCCGGCTTTTCATGATGGATGGGAATCGCAAGATTACACTCACCCGAAAAGGTTTTCATGAAGGGGAAGAAGAAAAATTCAAAACGGAATTATCGGAAGAAATTGAACGTCTTTTAGCAGAATTGCCTGCCCCAAAAAACGGGACCAAATAAAATTGTGAGCCAGCCCACAGGATATATTAAATTGAAAAGGGTAAACTTCAAACAAAAGTGACTTAATTATGAACCGAAAAAAACAAATATTTATCTCTACGGCCTTAATGACATTTGCATGGATTTATGGTCAGGAAACAGTGTTGACGGAAGAAGTGTCTCAGGACTTAGCCGAAGGTAAAAAAACGGTGGCGATTCTGGACTTTGAGGGGCGGGGTATTTCAGAAATGGAAGCCGCCACACTCACCGACCGTTTGATGAGTGAAATGGTAAACACAGATGCGGTTATTATGGTAGAGCGCAATCAAATGGATGAAATTTTACAGGAGCAGGGGTTTCAGCAATCTGGCTGTACCACCGCAGAGTGTGCCGCTGAGGTTGGTGCCCTTTTGGGTGTAGAAAATATGGTATCAGGTTCTTTTGGTAAATTAGGGAATACCTATACCATTGATTCAAAAATGTTCTCTGTAGAAACAGGAGCAACGATCCGCTCTGTATCCAAGACCTATAAAGGTGAAGTGGATGGTCTATTACCCGTTATTGAAGTAGTAGCCTGGGAACTGGTCGGTTTAACGCCCCCGGCTGATCTGCTTGCCAGAGCAGGCGGAACCCCAGAGCCTGTCGAACCACCGAAAGAGCCCCGAAAACCCATGAGTAAAGGTGCAAAACGGACCCTATGGGCAGTCCTTTTGATTGGGGGAGGACTTGGGGGTGCTTACGCTGCAGGTGTATTTGATCCCAAACCTGTTCCCCTCCCTGAAGCACCCACCTTACCTGAAGGTTAAGCCATGTTTAAAAAATTATTATTAAGCATTTTATTGATTTCTATTGGACTGGGACAATCTGTTGTTAGCTTTGATGGATCTAATGATTATTTAAGTACCGATGACACAACCGGTACTGCTTTATACAGCGATTTTACCGTCTCTGGATGGGTATTCCCCAAAGCAGATGGAACACAACAAGTAATGAAAAATGGTACATTTGAAATTCAATACCAAGGATCCTACTATCGGTATTTTTCAATATACCCTGGTGGTTATAGCACAACATTTGGTAAAGCATCCATTAATGAGTGGCATCATATAGTAGTAACACGCAGTGGCGCCAATTTAAATATCTACGTTAATGGTGAGCTTCACACCACATCCACATCGTTTTCTTCAGGAAACTTTACAGATGGCACCAATATTGGTCGAGACCAAGATTATGGTGAATACTTCCGTGGGTTTATGGACGAATTTGCAATATGGAATACAGCTCTTGATTCAAATGCGGTAAAAAGTTTATACAATGGCGGTACGCCAAAATCAGCCAGTGCAGTTAATTCATCTAATTTGCGTTCATACTGGGCCATGGATGATGGGAGTGGCACATCGGCGACCAATGCAATTTCAAATAGTCCAGGTTTAGTTCTTAATGGTGCGAGCTGGTCCACTTTTACCATGTCGCCGAAACCGGAGCGAATTGCTGATATTAATAGCGGAAGTACCGGTTCATATCCGCGAAATTTTAATGAATATAATGGAAAAGTTTTTTTTACCGCTAATGATGGGACCTATGGTGAAGAAATTTGGGTCTATGATCCATCGGACAGTACCACAACCCGGGTAACGGATATAGCATCAGGATCCAATTCAGGATTGACCTATAATTCAATCTTGGTCGAATATGATGGAAAATTATATTTTGAAGGTTATGAAAGCACTTATGGGGCTGAATTGTATTCATATGATGGTACAAATGTGACGCGGATTTCTGATATTTATTCGGGGACGAATTCATCATACGCAAAAATGATTACTGTGCTCAATGATACTTTATATTTTGTGGCTACTAATAATACATATGGTTACGAATGGTACTCATATGATGGTACAAACATTGTGCGTCGTACAGACATACGTAGTGGCGGATCTGACGGTGTTTATCCTTGGAGTGGTAATGCAAAAGTGTATAATAACAAAATCTATTTTGCTGGATATGACGATACGAAAGGTGTGGAATTCTTTTCTTATGATGAAACCAATGGGGCCCAACTTGTTAGTGATCTTTACAGTGGCACCACTGGTTCCTATCCAACTAACTTTATGGTTTTTGATAGTAAATTATATTTTAATGGGGGATATAGCACCTCTTCATCTTCAGCCCCGGATGTAGGGAATGATGCTGCAGGCAGCTCTGGTTCAAGCATGAGCCACAATACCAATTTGCTAAAATTTGACAACACAACGGTATCCGTTGTTGATATGGGATCTACCGCTCAGTATTTCACCCTTTTTGGTGAAAATGCGATTTATAAAAATAAAATGTATTTAAATGCATTTACCGAATCTAATGGGTATGAACTTTGGTCATACGATGAAACCAATGGTGGACAAATGGTGGCCGATTCCATTTATCCCGGCTCCAATAGTTCACATCCATATTATGGTCAGGTATTTAATGATAAACTATACTTTCGAGCTACGGATGGAAGCCAATCATGGGGTGGTAGTAATTATGAATTATGGTATTATGATAGCACCGGATTTGGTCGTGCAGGTGATATTTACCAAAGCACCAATGGTTCATATCCCCAAAATCTTTATGCCTCTAACGATGCCTTGTATTTCTCTGCTACAGATGGTAGCACAGGCTATGAACTATATGCCATTCGGCTTAGCGATCCAAAACCCACCATCGCCAGCGTCACCTCCACCACAAGTAACGGCACCTACAAGGTGGGCGATGAGATTAATATTACGGTGAATTTTTCGGAAACGGTATCCTGGGCATGGTCCGATACATTAGAAGTAATCCTAGAAACAGGAACAACAGATCGCACGATCCGGTATGGTGGCACCAGCCCACTTACCGGTGTTACCAGTGTTTCCGGTACTTACACGGTTGGATTTGGAGATGCGAGTTCGGGTCTGACTGTGAAGTCTATTACGATGGATGGGTCCATTACAGATGCATCCAGTCAAGTTATGGATAATTTTACTGTGGGATCCAACTTGTCTGCATCTTCTAATTTGGTTATTGATGGTGTTCTACCCACAATTGCCAGTGTAAAGAGTACAAATGATAATGCCACCTATTCTGTTGGGGCCAATATCAATATTACGGTGAATTTTTCAGAAGCGGTGTCTTTATCCAGTGGCGGTTCCATGACGGTTACCCTAGAGACGGGGACTCCAGATCGTGAAGTATCGATTACTTCAATATCGAATTCAAATACGGCTTCCGGAACCTATACAGTTCAATCGGGTGATACCAGCAGCGACTTAGATGTATCTTCTATTGCCTTATCCAGTGGTGCCACATTATCCGATGGTGCTGGGAATGCCATGTCCGTATTTACAGTTCCATCTGATAGTAGTTTGGCTGATTTCAATAATATCGTATTAAATACAACTAAACCGGGTACACCTACAAATATTGCTGCCGAAAATCGGTATGGTGGCATTGGATTAAAATGGAACACAGAATCTAGTGCAGCGAAATATTATGTATATCGAAGCAGTGATAACAGCACATTTACAAAGTTATCAACAGAACCTACAGATACAGTATATACCGATGACTTAACGGCTGGCGATCGATATTACTACTACGTAACGGCAGTCAATTCTGCTAACACAGAAGGGGATTCATCTAGACATGTTTCTGGCTATGCGACGGAAATCTGGTGGGTGGATGATGTAAACGGAAGTGATTCCAATAGTGGGAAGGCTGAATCAGAAGCATTTAAAACCATAGAGCAGGCCCTTAAAACCAATTCGGATTTGGCTTCTGGGGATACGATTTATGTAAACCCCAGTATCACCAATACCAATTCAACCAAACATACAGGCTATTATGATT
>LUMJ01000037.1_pt1 | contig 60006 bp, 54 predicted proteins | sample 729631 | NCBI WGS metagenome assembly LUMJ01 (sample SAMN03860266, study PRJNA289734) | marine metagenome | biome: seawater column; feature: ocean; material: water; isolation source: Red Sea water column Station 22 - depth 500m | place: Saudi Arabia: Red Sea | collected 2011-10-15 | depth 500 m
ACCATAATTAAAAACATGTTTTAGATTCTCAGGGGCTAAAACAGCCTGCGAAGTTAAGTGGGGAATCAGGGAAAGAGATAAAAACCCATGAGCTATCGTAGATCCGAATAGTGGTGTTGCCTTTTCAGGATCAACATGAATAAATTGATGATCTAAAGTTGTATCAGCGAACTGATTGATTCTTTCTTGATCTACCTCAAACCATTCTGAAGTACCAATTTCTTTGCCCACGTAATCAACTAACTTTTCTGCCGGTACTAGTCCTATCATATTATTCTCCTGACTTAATTAAATGTTCTTTATATTCATCTCTTAAATCTGTTTTCAATAATTTTCCTGTTGCAGTGTGAGGAAGTTCTGAAACAAAAATTACGTCATCTGGCATCCACCACTTAGCAACCTTATCTTCCAAGAAAGTTAATATTTCTTCTCTGGAAGGGTCTTTACCATCTACTTTGACAATTAATAATAAAGGTCTTTCATCCCATTTTTTATGTAAGACTCCAATTACACAGGCCTCAGCTACCTCAGGATGACCGACTGCAGCGTTTTCCAGATCTATAGAACTTATCCACTCCCCTCCTGATTTTATAACATCTTTACTTCTGTCAACTATTTCCATGGATCCCTCTGGGTGAATCTTGGCTACATCGCCGGTATCAAACCATCCATTCTCATCCAAAGAACTTTCGTTGCTTTTGAAATATCTCTCAACAATCGTAGGTCCTTTTACAAGTAGACGACCAAAAGCAATACCGTCTTTGGGTAATTCATTACCTTCATCGTCTGCTATAGTCATTTCTACTCCAAAAAAAGCCTTCCCTTGTTTCTCTTGGAGGTCGTAGCGACTCTCAATGTCCATGTTATCCATTTCAGCTGTTCGGCTTGTGGCAGTTCCCAAAGGACTCATTTCAGTCATACCCCAACCATGCATAAGAAAAACATCATGTTTTTCTTCGAATTCTTGAATCATAGCTCTTGGAGCTGCAGACCCTCCGACTAATGCAGTGGTAACTGAATCTAGAGTCTGGTTTGTTTCTTTTAAATATTGCAGAAGACCAAGCCAAACTGTTGGCACTCCCATCAAAAGATCAGGCTTTTCTTGATCAATAAGTTCAAAGATAGAAGCTCCATCCATCATAGGACCGGGTAAGACCAATTTAGCACCAAACATTGCTGAAGCATAAGGGATGCCCCAAGCATTAACATGAAACATTGGGACCACAGGTAAAATTACAGAAGAACTTGATACCTTACCAACATTACCAGAGCTAACAATCCAAGTATGCAAAAGCGTTGATCTATGGGAGTACAGTACACCTTTGGGGTTACCCGTTGTTCCAGATGTATAACAAAGACTAGAAGCTGTATTTTCATCAAAAACTGGCCAATCATATTTAGTTGGCTCATCAGCTATTAATTCTTCATAACAAATTACATTTTTTAGCTCGGTTTCAGGCATATTTTCTTTGTCTGTAAGAACGATTATTCCTTTTATGCCTTCAAGGGAATCACTAATTGATTCAACAAGCGGTACGAAAGTTAAATCTACAAAAAGATACTTATTTGCAGCGTGATTTATTATATAAGTCAATTGTTCTGGAAAAAGTCTTGGATTAACTGTATTTACCACACAGCCTATGCCAGAAACACCAAAATATAACTCAAAGTGTCTAAAGGTATTCCAAGCTAAAGTACCCACAACATCACCTTGCTGTAACCCAAGTTTTCCTAGTGCATTGGCTAATTTTCTAGATCTGTTCGCAGCATCCTTGAGTGTATATCTATGTATTGGGCCTTCTACAGTTCTTGATACAATCTCTGTATCTGTATGGTATATCTCAGCATGTTCAATTAAGCCAGATATCAATAACTGGCCATCTTGCATATTTCCTAGCATTTTTTTCCTCTTAGTTGTCTGTGTTCCTTCCAAATATAATTTCGTTTAACGGATTAGAATATCTTTGAGAAGCCCACTCTTCAAGTCCCTTTTGATCTTCTGACTTGTAGAGTTTCATAAGAAAATTTAGATCAATAAAGAAATTCCACAAATAAGGTGCCCATTCCAACTGCAATTCACTTTTCCAGTCTATGCATAGTGGGGTAGAAAGTTTAAGCAAAGATTTAATATTTTCTAATCCTTCAAATGTAGGTACTTTGGTAAAAGGACCATTAAAGAAAGGTAAAATCTCTTCAAAACAGTCAGGTACATTGTTTTTTCTTAAAAGGTCTTTAGTACTTCTAGAACCCTCTACTTGTGAGAGAATGATTGAATCTGTGATGGGTAAACCTGTAGGATTAATTCCAATTCCTATTGGACTATTTTCTGAAAAGTCTCTCCCTTGATAATCACCAATAAATAGTTTCCTTGGGCAATAGTCATTTGCGTAGTAGTTATCCCAAATAATTACGGGATTATTAAGTACCTCTTTTAGACCAAGAATATCAGCGTCGCTAATAGTCTTACTAACTACCTCTTTTCCAGTCCATAACATGGGAATGGATTCAGGCACTTTTTTAGATAAAGTTTTAAGATAAGTTGAATTACTCAACTTACCTTTTGCAAATTTATTGCAATAAACAGTTGGGCAAAAAATTAGGCTATTTTCTTTTTCAGTGAATTCATTAACTGCGCAGAGTATATCTGCATGAGTGGTAGCCAAAGTATCGTCCCTTTCAAAATCTACATCATCAAAAAATATGGCGAAGTCTGTGAAACCAAGTTTTTTAAACTGTTTAATCTTCTTAAGAACAGCCTTGGTCGCTTTGTCCAAGTTATCGCCTGCACTTATAAGAGGGGATAAAGCCATATAGGCTCTAATTCCTAATCTTTCTCCTTCATTTTTAAAATTCTGAAGACCTATTGCCTTATCTTTTGGGTAAATAGAAGTCCACTTAGAGCGATGGTAAGGGTCCTCTTTAGGACCATATATATAAAAATCCATAGAAAGCTCTGAAAGTTTTTTAAGTAGAATAGTCCTGTCATTCAGACTCATAAGTCTTCCATAAAATCCTTCTATATAACCTTTTTTAAGCATTGTATTAACCACAGACTTTACAAATTGGATCCTTTTCTAAATTAAATTTTCTAATAGAATTGGATAAAGCGTCAAATTCAATTAAATTAAAAGGAGTAGTTTTTCTATTTAAAATTATTTTTATTACTTCCAACGCCTGCCAAGAGCCTATTAAGCCTGTAACAGGAGGAAGAATTCCCAATTCTGAACAACTCTCTTCTTCTTCCATATTAGCCCCATAAATACATTGATAACAAGGTGATTCTTTCTTACTAAAGTCTAAGGTCAATACATGACCCTTCCATCCAATAGCAGATCCAGAAATGAGGGGCTTTTTATTGTTAACGCAAATCTCATTAATCTCGTATCTAGTTTTAAAATTATCAGTTGCATCAACTACTATATTTTCTTTAGTTACTAAGGAATCTAATTTATTTTTATCTAATTTTTTATCAACTGCTTTAACCACTAAATCAGGATTAATTTGATTTAATTTTTCTTTTGTAATTTTGGCCTTATTAAACCCTATATCTTTTGAATTAAATAAAACCTGCCTATGTAGATTAGATATGTCTATATTGTCATAGTCGCAAACGGTTATATTTCCAATCCCCATTCTGGCTAAATAATTAGAGATGACCGTTCCCAAGCCTCCTAAACCAATAATAATAGCTCTTGTTTTATTAATTGATCTTTGGCCTTCAATATCAACTTCAGGCAATACAATCTGCCTACTGTAGCGAAGTAATTCATCGTCTCTCATGAAATTATAAAAGTTGAGCTTTTATCACCCTTTTATCACCATTTAAATCAAAAATTTCTGAAATATTTTTAAAATTTAACTCTTTTAAGAAAAGCTTCAATTCGTTGGCCTGGCAAGGTGAGTGCTCTAAATACAAGTACCCTCCTTTCTTAAGAAATCTCTTTGATGAAATGGCAATAACGAATAGATGCTCTTTTCCAGTAGCACCTGAAACGAGAGCTTCAAGCGGTTCATGACTTAAACCATCTGACTTTAGCCTGATGTCGTCTGATTTAATATATGGGGGATTGCTGATTAGCAAATCAAAGCTATTAGTTTTAAAAGCATTTAACCAATCACAACATACAAAATTAACTTCTAAGTTGTTTTTAAGTGAATTTTTATTGGCAACTTCCAAAGCATTAATCGAAATATCAGAGCAATACACATCCCACTCTTTTTTTTCTTTTTTAAGAGATAAACCTATAGCGCCACTTCCCGTTCCAAGATCTAATAGCGATAGGTTAGTTTGATTAAAATTTAATAAAATATCTTCTAACAACACTTCTGTTTCAGGTCTAGGAACAAGAACCTGGTTATTAACTTCTAAATCTAAACTCCAAAAACTCTTCTTGCCTAATATGTAGGCAAGAGGTTCTCCATCTATTCTTCTTCTTATCATCGACCGAAACTCATCTTTTATCTCTTGATTTAGAGTGATAGGAAAGGCTAATAACTTTGATCTTTCAACATCAAGCAAACTACAAGCCATGAGCTCCAAATCTAGTGTTTCTAGATGTTGTATATTTTCTTGTCTAGCAATAGTCTCTTTAATAAAAAACTGAACTGTTTCACTCATAATTAAGCTGTTTCTAAGTTGGCTAAGGCTTTTGCTTGATTGGCTTCAAGCAGAGCAGAGGTCATTTCTTCTATATCTCCGTCAAGAAAGGAGTCTAGGCTATGAATAGACATTTCAATCCTGTGGTCTGTTATTCTGTTTTGAGGAAAGTTGTAAGTTCTTATTTTTTCTGATCTATCTCCAGAACCTACCATAACCTTCCTATTCTCTGCTTGTTCTGCATCTTTCTTTTCTATTTCAGAGTCTAATAATTTAGCTTTTAGTAAGGTCAAAGCCTTCTCTTTGTTTTTATGTTGTGAGCGACCATCTTGACACTCTACAACTATGCCTGAAGGTATATGAGTTAATCTAACAGCTGAGTCAGTTTTATTTACATGCTGGCCACCAGCTCCAGAAGCCCTAAAAGTATCTACGCGTAATTCATTCTTATCTACCTCAATCTCAGAGACTTCTGACATCTCTGGAAGAACTGCCACTGAACAGGCTGAGGTATGGATTCTTCCCTGAGATTCAGTTTCAGGGACTCTTTGTACTCTGTGTACTCCAGCTTCAAATTTAAGATCCTTAAAGACATCGGTACCCTCTATTCTGGTAACTAGCTCTTTATAACCTCCATGGTCCCCTTCCCTTACACTAACAACTTCTATTTTCCATCCTCTTCTTTCTGCTACTCTTGAATACATTCTAAAGAGGTCTCCAGAAAATAAGGCAGCTTCATCTCCCCCAGTCCCTGCCCTTATTTCTAAAAAAACATTTTTTGAGTCGTCTGGGTCTTTGGGAAGCAAAAGGCTCTTGAGTTCTACCTCTAGTAAATCAAGTTTGACTTTAAGTTCTTCTGATTCAGATTCAGCTAATTTCCTAATATCTTCATCTTTGTCTTCTGCCATTTGAGAAGCTTCTTTTATAGCTTCCTGTATTAAAGAAATCTCTTTAAAAGCTTCTACAACTGGAGAAAGATCTGAGTATTCTTTGGTCAGACTAATGTATCTTTTCTGATCTTGCGTCACATCAGGTTGACTTAACAAGGTCTCTATTTCACTAAATCTTTCTGAAACTTCTGATAATTTATTTAAAATACTTTCATTCATTAGTCTAGTCTGTAAAAATTAGATAATTAAGAAGTGACCATACACAATACAAATCTAAGAAACATTTCTATTGTTTTCATCATAACAACTGCTTTAATAAGCTGTACTTCAGTTAATCAATTTACTCCTTCTACTCAAATTATCCTTCAAAAGGAAGATTTTACTATAGAGGGAAAATTTAAAATCAAAATAAATAGTATTCGTGAAAATGGGTATTTTCTTCTAAAAAAACAAAATAACACTGTTAATCTTACATTGGGTAGGAATTACTTACTTCCTGAAAGAGAGCTATCTTTTGATTACAAAGGATTAATTGTATTGTCAGAATTAATTAACACAGAAGATAAAAATTTTACATACAAGCTTTTCCCACAAAATTTAAGAGTTGAACAACTTATCTCTCTAATACTAGGAAAAAATGATCTAAAACAAATAGAATCTTGGTATATATACTACCCTCAAGGTATAAAAGAGATTAACGGATTTCAAGCCCCGCAAAAAACACTATTAGTCTCTGGAGATTCTTCCATAGAGTTTATCTTAAAGAAGTTTGATTTAATTTGATTGTTTAATGAAAGTTAAGTCTCCTGCAAAACTGAATTTACATCTAGAAGTATTAAAAAAAAGAAAAGATGGTTTTCATGAACTTAGAACAGTTTTTCAACTTATTGATTTACAAGATGAAATTGAATTTGAAATAACAAGCAATAAAATTGATATTGTTGAGAACCCTCTACCTATTAAAGATAATCTGATACTTAAAGCAGCACATCTTTTAAAAGAAAGAACTAAAGCAACTCAAGGGGTAAAAATATTTTTAAATAAAAAAATACCTATGGAAAAAGGTCTTGGTGGAGGTAGTTCAAATGCCGCTACTACATTGGTTGTTCTTAATAAACTTTGGGAAACTAAATTAAGCAAAGATGAACTTATAGAAATTGGATTAGAATTAGGATCAGATATTCCCTTTTTTATTCATGGTATAAACTCTTGGGCAGAAGGAAGAGGAGAAATTTTTAAACCTTTAATACTACCCAATCAATGGTTTCTTTTAGTTTTTCCTAAAACTAACATCAGTACCAGAATGGCATTTAATGATATTCATATATCCAAAACTTCACCCATAACCAAACAGGAATTTTTAAATGGTCGCTCAAAAAATAGTTTTACTGACTGGGCTAAAGAAAAATTTCCTGAAGTAAAAAATACCTTTGATCAGTTAAAAAATTTAGGTGACCCTAAACTAACAGGTACAGGTTCAACTTTATTCTTATCCTTTAAAAATGAGAAAGAAGCTCAAAAGGGTCTTGAAGTTTTTCCTCAAGGAATTTTGGTAAAAGGTTTAGATCATTCGCCTTTAACGGGGTTAATGGAATAGAATACGCACGCAAAATGTTGGGGTGTGGCCAAGCGGTAAGGCAGTGGCTTTTGATGCCACCATTCGCAGGTTCGAATCCTGCCACCCCAGCCAGTGAAATAAAGTAGAGATATGATATGCATTCAAGAAGACCTGGTTTAGTCCTTTTCTCAGGAAACGGCAATAGATCCCTTTCAGAAGCTATTTCAAAAAAACTAAGCTTAAAGCTTGGAGATTCAAAGGTTGAGAGATTTAGTGACGGAGAAATTAGTGTAAAAATAGAAGAAAATGTAAGAGGCATGGATGTCTTTCTTATCCAACCCACAAGCCCGCCAGCTCATGAAAATCTAATGGAACTAGTAATTATGGTAGATGCCCTTAAAAGATCTTCTGCTAGTAGAATAACTGCAGTAATTCCGTACTATGGATATGCCAGACAAGACAGAAGAGTCAGGTCAGAAAGAGTCCCTATCAGCGCTAAAGTGGTTGCGGATATACTAGAAAGATCTGGTATTGATCGTGTTCTAACGGTTGAACTACATTCTGAACAAATTCAAGGTTTCTTTGATATCCCAGTGGATAACGTCTATGGAACTAGAATAATTCATGACGACATTATTAAACAAAAACTAAATGATATTTTAATTGTGTCTCCTGATGTTGGAGGGGTAGTAAGGTCTAGAGCTTTAGCTAAAGTATTAGATTTATCTGATTTAGCAATTATTGATAAGAGAAGGGATGAAGACAATCAATCTGAAGTTATGAACGTAATTGGAGAAGTTAAAGGAAAAGATTGTGTCTTAGTTGATGACATGGTTGATTCTGCTGGAACCCTTTGTAATGCTTCTAAGGCTTTAAAAGAAAGAGGAGCAAGGAAAGTATATGCCTACATTGTCCATCCTGTGCTCTCGGGAGATGCCATTAAAAAAATTAATAAATCAAAGCTTGATCAATTGGTAGTAACAGATACCATACCGCTCTCTGATGTAGCTAAAGCTTGTAAAAAGATTAGAGTTATATCTCTAGCGCCCACACTAGCGGAAGCAATTAGAAGGGTTAACAATGAAGAATCGATTAGTGCTATGTTCTTGTAATTTAGCATTTAGGAGAAAAATAGATGAGTGAGCAGGTGAGTTTGGCGGCTTCAGAAAGGCAATCTGAAGGAAAGTCAGCTAACAGAAACCTTAGAAGGTCTGGATACATTCCAGGCGTTCTGTATGGGGGCAAGGATGAACCAAAGAAAATCTCGATTATGGAGAAAGATATTGTAAAGGCTACCGAGATTGCAGGTTTTGCTACACAAATTCTTCGAATCTCAATGGATGGAAAAGATGTTGATGTTGTGGTGAAAGAAATCCAGAGACACCCTGCTACTTCTAGGGTACTACACGCAGATTTCATGAGAGTGGACCCTGATTCAAAAATTACACTTGTAGTACCTATAAGAACTTTAAACGATGAAAGTTGTATTGGAGTCAAAGTAAGCGGTGGGCAGGTTAACCATTTAATAAATGATATAGAGATTTCCTGTTTAGCCTCAAATCTACCAGAACAGTTAGAAATAGATGTTCAAGAAATGGACATTGGAGACACCATATCTCTAAGTGAAATCAAGCTTCCTGAAGGTGTAGAAATTACAATTCTTCAACAAGACGAAGATAGAGACCAAGCTGTTGTATCAGTAACCGAAACCAGAGAAATGATTATTGAAGAAGAGGAAGAGGAATTAGAACTTGAAGAAGGAGAAGAAGGAGAAAGAGAAGAAGGAGAAGAAGGAGAAGCAGAAGTAACTGAAGGTACAGAAGAAGATTCGGAAACTCCAACCGAAAGTAAAGAATCAGATCCTTCTGAGGAAAAACAAAAAGAGTAATTGCCCCTAAAGCATGTTATCTAAAAATTTGCTCATAGTTGGATTGGGCAATCCAGATAAAGAGTATCAAGGAAGCCGTCACAATTGTGGTGCTGACTATGTCAACTTTCTTTCTGACAGGATAAAAATCTCCCTCTCTAAAGAAGATAAGTTCTTTGCTTTATACGGTAGCAAAAAAATAGGAAAAAAGAATATACATCTTTGCATACCTACTGTTTATGTTAATGAAAGTGGTAAAACAGTTTCTGCCATAAAAAATTTTTTAAAGCTATCTAATGAAGATATTCTAATTGTTCATGATGAACTTGATTTGCCTTTAGGCAAAATCAAATTAAAAGAAGGTGGTGGCCATGGCGGACATAACGGTCTAAGAAACATAATTGACAGTCAAAAGGGTGATGCTTCTTTTTTAAGGATGAGAATCGGTATTGACCACCCAAGAAAAGGTGCGGATGTAGTTAAATATGTTTTAAGTAAGGTAAATAAAACAGATAGAAAAATATTAGATACCTCTTTTGAGAATACATTAGACATATTAGATTTAATTATCAAAAGTAAATGGCAGCAGGCAATGCTTGAATTGCATACATAAAATTTTTAGATGAGTCTGAAATGTGGAATCGTAGGATTACCAAACGTAGGTAAATCAACCTTATTTAATGCTTTAACTGCCGCTGGCATAGACGCTGAAAATTTTCCTTTTTGTACTATAGAACCAAACCAAGGAATGGTTTCCGTTCCTGATGATCGCCTGAAAAAAATTTCAACAATAGTGAGTCCCTTATCAACCATCCCAACAACAACAGAATTTGTAGACATAGCAGGGTTAGTAAAAGGTGCGAGCAAGGGAGAGGGCTTAGGTAATCAATTTTTGTCTCATATAAGAGAAACGCAAGCCATAATCCATGTAGTTAGATGTTTTGAAGATAAGAACATAAGTCACGTACATGATGAAATTGATCCTATAGTAGATTTAGAAGTAGTGGAAACTGAATTGCTTCTAGCTGATATTGAAACAGTTTCAAATGCTAAAGATAAATTAGAAAGAGTTTCTAAAACCGGTGATAAATCTGCTGCCTCTCAACTAGAAAAGTTAGAAATTCTTGCAAAAGAGATGGGGGAAGGAATCCTTGGAAGAGATTCTACTATGAGTATATATAAAGATGACTTTAAAGATCTCCAACTAATAACCATAAAACCTTGCCTATACATTGCAAATGTAGAAGAGCCCCAAAAAACAAGCTCTTTACTACAAGAATTAAAAGAATATGCTGAATCCAAAGGGTCTAGAGGGCTTGCTTTGTGTAATCAAATTGAAGCAGAAATAGCTGAGTTAAAAACAGAAGAACGTCTTGAGATGCTTAAACACATGGACATGAATGAACCGGGTTTAAATAAATTAATAAGAGAAAGCTACTCCATGCTTAATTTAATAACTTTCTTTACTGCTGGTCCTAAGGAGGTTAGAGCTTGGAATTTAAAAAAAGGTATGACAGCTCCGGAGGCAGCAGGTCAAATACATACTGATTTTGAAAGGGGCTTTATTAAAGCTGAAACAATCTCTTTTGATGACTTTATGACTTACAAAGGAGAAGCTGGAGCAAAATCTGCTGGGAAACTAAGAACTGAAGGTGTAGATTACTTAGTTAAGGATGGAGACATTATGCATTTCTTGTTTAATGTCTAATACAAACTTGACTTTCCGAAGCTAGGCTTTGACAATCCTGACCCTTGGCTATGTAGCTCAGCTGGTTTAGAGCGCAGCATTCATAATGCTGAGGTCGGTAGTTCAAGTCTACCCATAGCCACCAGCTTTTTCCTTTTAGAAATTTTAAAGGTATTTTTTAAAGAATAAGGCCTGTAAGTCTGCCACACTCCTTCCCTTCTCACTTTCACCATCAAAGGCATGATCTTCTTCCGAATAGACATGCAGAGAAGCAGGTATATTTTTTTCTTTCAGTTTATCGTAGAAGCCTGTACTTTCTTTTAAAGGGACAACACTATCCGTGGACCCATGAACCAACATACAAGGTGGAAAATCTTGGGATACGTAATTCATAGGGCTTGCTTTCTTATAATCCTCTTCGTTAGCTTCTGAACCCATGAGCATGGCATAAGCATTTTCAAGAGGATCAAGGTCCAACTGACGAATTGTGGTGGGAGGATAAATAGCACAAGTAGCTTTTACTTTTGATGATACATCGTTGTTACCCCCATCACCCTCAAAGCTATCATCATATGAAGTCGCAGCAGCCATTAAAGATAAATGACCACCAGCTGAATTACCCGATACACCAATTCTCTCAGGGTCAATGCCTAACTTCTGTGCATTAGCTCTTAGATACCTAATAGCACACTTAACATCTTGGATTTGAGCTGGCCAATGTGCTTCATTAGATAATCTATAAGAATTACACATGGTTACGAATCCCAATCTAGCTAATAAAATGCCATACCCTCTAAGTTGAGATCTATCACCTTCTATCCACCCTCCTCCGTGAACAAACAAAATTGCAGGTCTATTAAGCTCTTCTTTAGGAGGTAAGAATATATCTGCAAATAAGACTTTTTGACCCCCTGTTCCTATTTCAACTGCCTCTTCAATCGAGACCCTTCCTTCTTGTATCTTCATATTTTTTTCCCAAATAAAAAAGGCACCTTAAAGATGCCTTTTTTATTTTAATCCTTTTTTATGATCTGCCGTTCCAAATCCCTAAAATTATTATTAGAGCTATGATGACAGCCAATCCTTCAGATCCCAGTGTATCAATAACCGGTCCCAAGTTTGTCATAACATTACCAAAAAATGGTGCTGAAGGTCCAAACAGAACAGAAACCAATACTGAAACAGCTACTATCAAAGCTAAAAGCTTAGTTGCTTCCCACAACCAACGTTTTATTCTTTCTACAAGATCCATATCACCCCCTAAGTAACCCTAAAAAAAGAAAGGGGTACCTTTAGAGGCCCCCTTTCTATGCAATAGCTAAGTAAAAACTTATCTATAAAGGTCAAGTAAAACCGCTAGTACGATTAAACCTACTAGACCGTTATCACCAAGAGTGTTAACTAGTCCAAGAAGGCCATCAAGAACTCCACCTACAAAAGGAAGACCACCGCCGAATACTACTCCAGCAGCAACTCCAAGTGCGATTAGAGATACTATGATGCCAGTTAATTGACCTATTAGATCTTTTACCATATTAAGTGCATTCATATTTCACCCATTAATTTAGCTAAACAAACGTCCAGGCAGAACCCGGACTCCGGTATTTAACAGTAAAGTAATTAAATAAACAAATAAGGACTTAGCATAAAAGACTTAAACTTTCAAATATTTAATCGTCCAGTCCTTTCATGGTTAATCTGATCTTACCTTGTCTGTCTACTTCTAACACTTTTACCTTCACTTCTTCTCCTTCTACGAAATAATCTGACACATTTTCAACTCTTTCTTCAGAAATTTCTGAAACATGAACTAGACCATCTCTTCCAGGCATGATTGTCACAAAAGCACCAAAATCAACTATGTTTGCTACTTTCCCTGTGTAAATCTTATTAACCTCAGGCTCTTCAGTCAGCGCATTTATCCTTTCAACCGCCATAGACCTTGATTCAGGAGTGTCTCCATAAACTGTTACTTTACCTGAGTCATCAACATCAATCTGTGCTCCTGTCTCTTCAACTAACCCTCTAATTGTCTCTCCGCCTTTTCCAATAACATCTCTAATCTTCTTAGTATCAATCTGAATTATTACAGCTTGAGGAGCTTTTGAGGATAGTTCTTCTCTGGGTTTAGAAAGCTCTTCATTCATCTTTTCAAGAATTACAGACCTAGCCTTATTAGCCTTTTTTAAGGCGTCATCAAAGATTTCTTCTGTTATGCCATCTATCTTAATATCCATTTGAAGAGCTGTTATTCCATCAGCAGTTCCTGCAACTTTAAAATCCATATCTCCTAAATGATCTTCATCACCTAAAATGTCAGTAATAACAGCGAAATCTTCATTTTCTTTTACCAAGCCCATCGCTACTCCTGCTACTGATTTTTTAATTGGTATACCGGCATCCATGAGAGCCAAGCTAGATCCGCAAACAGACGCCATAGAGCTAGAACCATTAGATTCAGTTATTTCAGAAACAACCCTGATCGTATAAGGAAATTCTTCAGGATCAGGAAGTACCGCTTCTAAAGCTCTTCTCGCCAGTTTTCCATGGCCTATTTCTCTACGTTTAGGACCAGCTAAAAAGCTAGCTTCTCCTACTGAATATGGTGGGAAATTATAGTGAAGCATAAATTGATCCTTAAACTCTCCTTCAAGTGCATCAATTAATTGAGCTTGCCTGGGAGAACCTAATGTTGCAGCCACTATGGCTTGAGTTTCACCTCTCGTAAATAAAGCGGAACCGTGTGTATTGTGTAAAAGACCAGCTTCAACAAAAATAGGTCTTACCGTATCCAGGTCTCTACCATCAATTCTAGCCTCACCATTTAGGAGTCTTGTCCTTACAATCTTTTTTTCTACCTTTTTAAAAGCATCCAGTAAATCTGATTCAGAGATTTCGGAGTCTTCATCTTCTGGTATTTTTTCTTCAATCAGTTTTTCTTTGATTCCAGCTATAAATTGCACTCTTTCTTGCTTATCTTTAATTGAATATGCTTCGGTGATCTTGTCGGTAAAATTTTTCTCTACAGTCTTTAATAGATTTTCATCTATAGTTTTTGGTTCATACTCAAAAGGCTCTTTCCCAACTTCTTTTGCCATTTCCTCTATAGCTTTAATAGACTCTTGCATTTCTTGATGGGCAAAAAGGATTCCTCCTAACATCTGATCCTCAGTTAGCTCCTTGGCTTCAGATTCCACCATGATCACAGCTGAGTCACTGCCAGCAATTACCATATCTAAATAAGAATTCTCCATTTCACTTCGTAGAGGATTGATAACATACTGACCTTCTATAAATCCTACCCTTGCAGCCCCTAAAGGACCTTTAAATGGAAGACCTGAAATAGCTAAAGCAGCTGAAGCACCCAAGAAAGAGAGGATATCTGGATCTTCATCTTTATCAGATGAAAGCACAGTACAAATGACTTGAACTTCATATAAGAAGTCATTTTCAAAAAGTGGTCGTATTGGTCTATCAATTAATCTTGAGGTTAAAGTTTCTTTTTCGGTAGGCCTTCCCTCTCTCTTGAAGAATCCTCCTGGAATTTTTCCTGTAGCATAAGTTTTTTCTAAATAGTTAACTGTAAGCGGAAAGAAATCTTGACGTTCTCCTGGTGGCTTTCCTACAACCACCGTAGATAGAACCTGAGTATTACCTGAGGATACTAATACCGCACCGGTAGCTTGTCTCGCTACTTTTCCTGTTTCAAAGACAATTTCATTATTGCCAATTTTTGTAATTTTCTTGTAATTTTCCATATGTTTTTTAATTATTAATAAAAATACCCCCTAAGGGTTTTATAAAAAGGAAATAAATAGATTTATCTTCTTAAACCAAGCTCACTTAAAAGCTTAGAATAAGTTTCGGGCTTCTTCTCTTTCAAATAATCTAGGAGTTTCCGTCTTTTATTTACCATCCTTATCAAACCAGTTCTTGAATGGTGATCTTTAGAGTTTTCTGAGAAATGAGATTGGAGTGAATCAATATTAGCTGACAAAAGTGCTATTTGAACTTCTGCAGATCCAGTATCTGAACTGGACCTACCAAACTTTGTTACTATTTCTTTCTTACTAGAATTATCTAAAACCAAAATTTTTCCTAAATTTTTGAAGGTGAAGCAGAGTATTTTTGAGTATTAAAAAGCCTTTTAGGCGAGACCTTCATAGATGAATCAACACTACCGATTCCTATAAACGAACCTTCTTCTTCGTATAATCTTACTATTCCTTCTTTTTCTTGCCGCGCATTATAGTCCACTTGTTTACCAAGTTTTCTTCATTAAATGACCCTATATGTGTCCTTCTTAGTTCTAAGACAGTAGCTGCAGAGTTCAAAGATTTTCCGATCGATTGAACTAACGCCCTTATATAAGTTCCTTTTGTACAAGATATTTCTATCTCGATTTCTTTCATTTTTGTTACTGACTTTAAATTCAAACCTTGAACTTCAATATGTCTAGGTTCTCTCTTTAAAGATACTCCTTTTCTTGCCCAGTAGTACAGTGGTTTACCATCCCTCTTCAGTGCAGAATACATGGGGGGTATTTGATCCTGCTTTCCAATAAAACTCTCCAGAGCCTTAGATAACTCTTTTTTAGAAAATTTAACATCAGCTTTGCATATTTCTATACCAGTAATATCTCCAGTATCCGTTTCTAATCCAAAAAGGATTTTTACGTTATATGTTTTGGGCAGACTGCTAACATAATAACTAAACTTAGTTGCTTCACCTATTGATATAGGAAGCATTCCAGTAGCTAAGGGATCCAATGTTCCGCAATGACCAACTTTTTTTTCGTTTAAGATTTTTTTTACAAGATCTAAACAGCCCCTTGAAGAAATACCAGATGGTTTATCAATCAGTAAGAAGCCATTCATAAAAAGGAGCTTGTCTGATCTTCCTGGAATGAAAGCTCTGGTAGTCGCTTAACATTTAACCTTTTTCCTAAATTACTTCTAATAAAGCCTTTAGCTTTTTTTAAGCCTTTTTCAACCTCTAACGAACTTATTTGAGTAAAACTATTTAAGCTTGAGAAAATTATATAAGCTTTACTAATATCTTTTGAAAGCTCTACTCTTATTATTGTAATACCTTTAAGTCTGGGGTCTTTTACTTCATTTCTTAGAATTGCAGCTATCTCAGTTCTTATTTGATCTGAAAGGCGATCAGAGCGATTAAAATCTGAAGACTTCATTAACCTAATGTTCTTCTAATTTCTTTTTTGTCAAATACCTCTATCTTATCTCCAACTTTTACATCAGAATAATTTTCTATCCCTATTCCACATTCTGTACCTGTCTGTACTTCAGAAGCTTCATCTTTAAATCTTCGAAGAGAGTCCAAAAGACCTTCAAATATAACTATGTCGTCTCTGATTACCCTTACAAATTGATTTACTTTTATTGTTCCTTCAATAACCATTGAACCAGCTATCAAACCGAACTTTGGTGACTTAAATGTATCTTTCACTTCGGCTGTACCTAAAATTTCTTCTTTTATTTCAGGTTCTAGCTCACCTTCTATTATTTCTTTTACTCCATCTAAAAGATCATAAATTATTCCGTAGTAAGAAATATTAATCGACTCAGATTCAGCGAGTTTTTTAGAAGGGCTGTCAGCTCTAACATTAAAACCAATGATCGAAGAATTAGTTGTCATTGCTAGATTCACATCATTGGTATTTATTCCTCCTACAGAGTCATGAACGACATTTAGTTTCACTTCTTCAGACTCAAAGTTTTTTAAAGAACCTAATATTGCTTCAAGGGAACCATAAGTATCAGATTTAATTAATAAATTAAGAGTTTTTGTATTAGTAAATTCAGAATCAAACAATGATTCCAAATTAGTTATTTGTTGTCTTGCAAGTTTAGTCTCCCTTGCCTTCTTAGATCTTTCAGTAGAAATTTCTTTTGCCATTTTTTCACTTGTTACAACTACAAAATCTTCTCCAGCTTTTGGAGGTAAATCTAGACCACTTATTAATACAGGCACTGAAGGACCTGCAGATTTTAGAGATACAGAGTTTTCATCCATTAAGCTTCTTATCTTCTTAGTTTGTTCTCCTACTAACATCATATCCCCTATTTCTAAGGTCCCTTCTTGTACAAGAACTGTTGCAACAGCACCCTTCCCTTTCTCTATGCTAGAGTCTAGAACTATCCCATGAGCAGGACCCTGATGATAAGACTTCAATTCAAGTACTTCAGCTTCTAAAGAAACTGCTTCTAATAAAGAATCCACCCCATCACCCTTTAAAGCTGAAACTGGAATAAACTGTGTATTTCCTCCCCAATCGTCAGGGACAAGTTCCTTAGAAGAGAGCTCATTCTTTACTCTTTCTATATCTGATCCTTCAAGGTCAATTTTATTAACCGCTACAATGATTGGAACTTCAGCTGCATTAGCATGACTGATTGCTTCTTCAGTTTGCGGCTGAAGACCGTCATCAGCTGCAACTACTAATATAACAATGTCTGTAGAATTAGCCCCTCTAGCTCTTACTTCACTAAAAGCTGCGTGACCAGGAGTATCAATAAATGTCATGTTTCCATATTTTGTTTCAGTCTGATAAGCCCCAATCTTCTGAGTAATACCTCCTTCTTCTTGGTTAGTTACATTACTATTTCGTATTGTGTCTAAAAGAGTGGTCTTCCCATGATCTACATGACCTAAAACGGAGATAACTGGATTTCTAGGTTCCTGAGTACCTTCATAAGAAACTAATTCATCTAACTTATCTTCTGCAAGTTCTTCTTGAGCTGGTTCGGCCTTATGCCCCATTTCCTCTGTGACCAAAATAGCAGTATCTTGATCTAGTGTTTGATTTACAGTAGCCATCACTCCCATATCCATCAATTTTTTTACTACTTCTGACGATTTAATTGAAATTTCTTTTGCTAAGTCACTGACAGTTATAGTTTCAGGAACTTTTACATTTTTTGAAACAAATTCAGCTGGTTTTTCAAACCTGTGCTCGGTAATCTTTCCTTCTTCTTTGCTTAAGAACTCTTCTCCCTCAAGTTCTTTTAGTTCTTTTTTGGAAATAACAACCTTATCTTTCTGAACTTTCTTTTTCTTTTCTATTACTTTAGGTGCTACAGAAGGTTTAGTTCTCTTGACTACAGTTTGAGAAGGCTTTGCTCTTCTTTTAACAGAAACTTTCTTTTCAGACTCTTTTTGTCTTCTCTCTTCTTCTGATTTCTTAAATTCCTCTCCTTCAATTCTTTTTTTCTCTATTTTTTCAAAATCGATTCTTTTAGAGTCATCTCTAATGTCTTCTTCCGCTCCAGAAGTCTTAGCCTTCTTTCTCTTTATAGCTATAGTCGTCTGTTTGACTGCGCTTTCTGCTGGTTTTTTTCTTTTAAGTGAGATTGTCTTGGAGTACTTTCCTTGTTGACCTTTTAAAAAATTTAAAAGTATTTTCTTGTCTTGATCCGTAACTAAGTCAGAAGCTAAAGTTTGATTCAATCCTGCCTCTTTCATTTGTGACAGAATTTTGTCTTCTGGAGTACCTACAATCTTAGCTAACTCTTCAACCGAAATATCTTTCATCTATTCCTATTCATCCTCTTTAAACCAATGTTCCCTAGCTTCCATAATTAAATCCGCTGCAGATTTTTCATCCATCTCAATTACATCAGTTAGTTCTTCTACAGATAACTCAGCCAAATCCTCTCTTGTCTTAATCCCTTTTTGATTTAATTCTAGTGCTAAAGTCATATCCACTGACTTAACAGCCATTAAATCATTTTCATCATCTTCGGCTTCAGAAGAAATCTCCATTGTTAAAGTCAAAAGAGCTTCTTTAGATCTATTAATTAGAAGTTCTGATATTTCTTCATCAAAACCTTCTATTTTATTTAGGTCAGACTCTTTAGCAGCAGCAATCAAGTCTAATGATGAATATCCTTCACTAATCAAAACACTTGCTAAATCTTTATCTACATCCAGATAATCTATCAGAACTTGCAAACTGGCAGCAGAGGTGTTCTCCTCTTGCCCAGCTTCGTCTTTATCTACCACATTTAATTTCCAACCAGTAATTAAGCTACATAATCTGACATTTTGCCCACTTCTGCCTATAGCCTGTGCCAATGAATCCTTATCTACCGCAACTTCCATTATCTGATTTTCTTCATCTAAGACAATTGAGTCTATCTCAGCTGGGCCGATTGCATTTATAAGTAATTCTGCTGGATCATCATCCCAAATAACAATATCTAATCTCTCATTTCCAAGCTCGGCAGAAACTGCTTGCACCCTAGATCCTCTCATGCCTACACAGGCTCCCACAGGATCAATTCTATTGTCATTTGTTTTCACTGCTATTTTGGCTCTAGAACCTGCATCTCTTGCGATAGCTTTAATTTCTATTACTTGTTCAGCTATTTCAGGAACCTCTAACCTAAATAGCTCTCCAACCATTTCGGGACATTTCCGACTCAATGAAAGTTGAGATCCTCTATTTTCTCTTTCCTCTTCTTGTAAGACAGCCCTTAATCTATCTCCTATTCTATATACTTCACCCGGTATCAATTCAGTTCTAGGGAGGATGGCTTCTGCTCCATCACCCAGATCTACAATTAAGAACTCTCTTGTAACTTTTTTTACAGTCCCATTAACTAACTCTCCAAGAAATGATCTGTATTGATCTACTATCTTGGCCCTTTCAGCTTCTCTAACTTTTTGAACTATTACTTGTTTTGCAGCTTGGGCAGCTATTCTTCCAAATTCTACATTATCAACTTTTTCTTCTATTCTTGATCCGAGTTCAAATTTAGAATCTTTCTTTTTAGCTTCATCTAAAAGAATGTGTAATCCTGGATCCTCAAATTCCTCTTCATCAACAACTTCCCAAAATCTAAAAGTCTCGTATTCGCCTGAAGATTTATCAATATTAACTTCTATATTAGAAGGTTCTGAATATCTTCTTTTAGTAGCAGTAGCCAATGCTGACTCAATAGCTTCAAAGATTACTTCTTGAGGCAGTCCCTTTTCACCAGAAACTGACTCAGCTACTAATAAAATCTCATTTTGCATTTTTTACCCCCGTGAATTCTAGATTTGCTTTTTCAATTTCTTGAAACTGGATAAAACACTCTTCATCTCGAACATTAATAATTAAGCCCTTTTCAGAGACTGAAATAAGAACTCCTTTGACACTCTTGAATTGTTGTTCTGTATCTCTATACCTAATTTTAATTGTGTACCCCAGGTAATTTATATATTGATCTTTATTGAAGAATTTTCTTTCTATTCCTGGTGAAGAAACTTCTAAAATTGAATTTATAGAGTAAGTATCATCAGCCTCTATTACTTTAGATACATGTTTACTTACTTTTTCACAATCTTCTACAGTTACCCCATTTTCATTATCAATAAATATCCTTAGAGTGGGATTTAAGCTACTACCTAATAGTTCTATACCCCAAATATCGTACCCCAAGGTTTTAATATCCTTTTTTATTAATGTCTCTATATATTCTTTATCCATTCTTACTAACCTAACAAAAAAGCCCTCTAGGGGCTTTTAGTTGGTAGCGGGGGTAGGATTTGAACCTACGACCTTTGGGTTATGAGCCCAACGAGCTACCGGACTGCTCCACCCCGCATCAAAGCTGGCGAAGTATAGGTCTAGCTATCATGGTGGTCAAGAAAATTGGTGCCGAAGAGAGGATTCGAACCTCCACGGGCTAAAGCCCACTACCCCCTCAAGGTAGCGTGTCTACCAGTTCCACCACTTCGGCAAGTCTATTCAGGTAAAGAATCGGGGACTATACCTTCGTTAGGCTTAATTATTTCTTGTTCTAACTCAACCTCCTTATCCATAGTTCTAGATTGGAAAGTTAAGTAAAAACTTAGAATAAGAAAAATAAGAGATAAAACAGCAGTAATCTTAGCTAATGGGCTTAAGGAACTATTGGGTCCAAACATTGTATTACCTGAACCGCCACCAAAAGCACTGCCTATATCTGATCCTTTACCTTGTTGAAGCAAAACAAGTGCAATTACTAATAGTGCAGTTAAAATATAAAAGAAGATTAATAAAGTCTGCATTAATGATTCCCTAGTTTTAATTATTACTTAAGACAATGTTACAAAATTCTTGATATTGTAAAGAAGCACCACCTATAAGTAACCCCTGTACTCCTTTAATTAAGAGTATATCCTTTGAACTCGATGAATCTACACTACCTCCGTAGGATACTCCTAGGAATCCTTCTTTTTGATAAGAACTAACCTCATCACTTATTTCTCTATGAACTTTATTTATGTAATCTATGTTGGCTGCAGTGCCAGATCCAATAGCCCAAACAGGCTCATACGCTATCATAAATTCATTTAACTCTGCATTCTTAACTATTTGTAATTGTTGCTTGAGGACCTTTGCGGTTTGATTTTCTTCTTTTTCCTTCAGAGACTCTCCAATACAAAAAATAACCTTTAACCCATCCTCTGAAGCTGATTTAAGCTTTTCCAATAATAAGGAATCTCTTTCTTTAAAAATATCTCTTCTTTCAGAATGGCCAATTATTACAAACTCTGAGCCTATACTTCTTAGCATTGCGCCATCTATGCCGCCAGTTATAGGAGAAAAGCTACTGGGATCTATATTTTGAGCACCCAAAGAAATATTTAACTTATATTTACTTATAAGCTGGGAAGCTTCTGATAAAAAACATACGGGTGGACAAAGTAGACACTGCTTTTGAAGTGATTTATCCAATGTTTTACCAACTCCTTCAAGCCAATCTGAAAGCATAGATTGGGAGCCATTCATTTTCCAATTTGCTATAAACATAAATTTTATGCAGCTTTGCGTATAAACTCAGACAGTTCTTTTGCCAAGTCATCTGCTAGTTCTTTTGTTGAAGCTTCGACCATAACTCTTAACAGTTCTTCTGTACCAGAAGGCCTAATAAGAACTCTTCCTTTATTACCCAGTTTCTTTTCTAATTTAGAAATTTCAGATCTGATTTCAGAATTCATTAATATTTTATATGGATCATTTACTTCAAAACTGATTAATTGCTGTGGTAATTTTGTAAAGTTCTCTAGAGCCTTTGAGATATCAAAATCTATATCCTTTAATGATTCCAGTAATTTAATTGAAGCGATAAGAGCATCTCCAGTAGTAGTTTTGTCTAAGCAAATGATATGCCCTGAAGGCTCTCCTCCCAAAATCCAGCTTCTTTCCCTTAAAGCCCTCAATACATATTTATCACCTACATCGGTTCTTAAGAAGCCTATTCCTTTATTTTCCAAGAAGTCTTCTAAGGACTTGTTTGTCATGAGAGTTCCTACTACTCCCTCATAAGATTTATTTTCTTGCTTAATGGAATTCCTAGAGACTAATGTGTATAGAAGATCATCTCCATCTAATATTATTCCTTTCTTATCAACAATCACTAATCTATCCCCATCTCCATCAAAAGAAATACCTAGATCTGCCTCATTAGAAATAACTGCTTGTTGTATTTTTTCAGGATTAGTAGAGCCACAATCTGCATTAATATTAATTCCATCTGGCGAAGTAGACATTTCGGTTACCTTACAACCCAATTCGCCAAACACTTTTGGAGCTATTGCATAATTAGCTCCATTTGCACAATCAATAACTAGATTAAGTCCAGATAAATCAAGATTTGGAGAGGCAGAAAGACAAAATTCAATATATCTAGACTGTGCGTCTTCAAGCCTCTTCGCTTTTCCAAGTTCTAGAGAATCTACTACTGTACTCTTGTCTAAAAGAACATCTTCTATTTCCTTCTCAAACTGATAATCAGGCTTGAAACCTTTTTCAGTAAAGAATTTAATTCCATTATCACTAAACCTATTATGTGAAGCACTAATAACCAAACCAGCCTGATTGGTTGATTTTGCTAAATACGCAACACCTGGAGTAGGCATAGGTCCAACTAAAGTGACATTTACTCCAGCTGAAATGAACCCTGATTCCAATGCAGACTCGATCATGTATCCGGAGATCCTTGTGTCTTTACCTATTAATATTCCTTCAATGCCTTTTTCTTGCAAAATCTTCCCTGCAGCCCAACCTAGCTTAACCATAAATAAAGGATTCATCTTAGATTCAACTGGACCTCTAATGCCATCGGTACCAAAACGCCAATCTAAAGGAAAATATTCAGGTATTTTTTTTAAAGACATTGATCTAAAGTTGTTAAGTTAAAGTTACCTCAACTTTGCTCAGCAGCATCCCCTACTGAAGGGTCATTCTTTTCTTTATTTTCAGTCTTATTTTCTTTAGACCCTGGAGCTCTAGGTTTTGCACCAGCCATAATGTCATCTATCTGTTCTGAATCTAAAGTTTCGTATTCAACTAACGATTTCGCCATTAAATGAAGATTTTCTAAATTCTCTTTTAGTAAATTCGTTGCATTTTCATAACAAGTAGAAATAATTAATTTAACTTCTTTATCAATTTTTGAAGCGGTTTCATCAGAAATACCTTGTTTGGCACTTCCAACCGATCTTCCTAAAAAAGGCTCATCGGTCTCATCTCCATAACGCATTGGTCCTAACTCTTGAGAGAGGCCCCATTTAGTAACCATATTACGTGCCAACTCTGTAGCCCTCTCTATGTCATTAGAAGCGCCAGTAGTTATTCCCTTTTCACCATATATCAATTCTTCAGCAATTCTGCCTCCGTATAAACCACAAATCCTGTCTAAAACATATTGACGGCTATGGCTATACTTATCCTCTTCAGGTAGAAAAACTGTTATTCCTAAAGCCCTTCCTCTTGGAATAATAGTCACTTTATAAACTGGATCATGTTCCTCTAGCAATCTACCTACAATTGCGTGACCAGCCTCGTGATATGCGGTTTTAAGTTTATCTTCTTCAGACATAACCAAGGACCTTCTTTCAGTGCCCATCATTACCTTGTCTTTAGCAAAATCCATTTGCTCCATCCCTACAAGCTTCTTTCCAGATCTTGCTGCAACTAAAGCTGCTTCATTTACCAAATTTGCTAGATCAGCACCCGAAAAACCAGGAGTTCCTCGAGCAATTACAGAAGGATCTACATCTTCTCCTATTGGAACTTTTTTCATATGAACCTTAAGGATTTGTTCTCTTCCTCTAATATCAGGAAGTGGGACTACTACTTGTCTATCAAACCTGCCTGGCCTTAATAAAGCTGGATCTAATACATCTGGTCTGTTTGTAGCAGCAATGATAATTATTCCTTCGTTTTGTTCAAAACCGTCCATTTCTACAAGAAGTTGATTTAAAGTCTGCTCTCTTTCATCATGACCTCCACCTAAACCTGCACCCCTATGTCTTCCAACTGCATCTATTTCATCTATAAAAACTATACAAGGTGCTTGCCTCTTTGCTTGTTCAAACATATCCCTTACTCTTGAAGCCCCTACTCCTACAAACATCTCAACAAAATCAGATCCTGAGATTGTAAAGAATGGAACTTGAGCTTCTCCTGCAATTGCTCTGGATAAAAGAGTTTTACCTGTTCCTGGTGACCCTACCATGAGTATCCCAGTAGGTATCTTCCCTCCAAGTTTTTGAAATTTTGATGGATCCTTCAGAAAGTCTACTATTTCCTGAACTTCTTCCTTAGCCTCTTCTATACCTGCTACATCCGAAAAGTTTGTTTTAACTTTACCTCCCTCTAGCATCTTTGCCTTGCTTCTGCCAAAGCTCATGGGTCCTGATTTTCCAGATATTCCTCCTTGCATTTGACGCATAAAGAAAATAAATACAGCAAGAATTATTAATATTGGAAAACTAGCAATTAAGAGTTGTTTTAAGATTGATTGCTGTTCAGGCTTCTCTCCAATAACAGAGACTCTGTGGTCTTTAAGTACTTCACTTAGATCATCTTGTAAAAAAGGAGGTTTAACGGTTTCAAAGCTTTTTCCATTTACTGTTTTTCCTGTAATGGTGTAATTATCATTCTGAAATTCCACACTTAAAACTTGATCACTCTCAACTTGAGCTATGAATTCAGAATAACTAATTACCTCGCTTTTGGATTCAGAAGAAAAGTTGCTGAAAACAGTGAACAAGGTCACTACTATAAAAAGCCACATTAAGATATTTTTTACTAATTCACTCATTTTTTCTTACCAACCCCTAGGATATAGGTTTCTTTAGAATTTGCTCTCGAAGAATCTGGTTTTCTAATTTTAACCTTTTGGAAGTTAGTTTTCATATAAATCATTAATTTGTCAAAATTTTCACCATGAAATACTTTACATAAAGCAGTTCCTCTTACTTTTAAAAAATTATCAATACATAGCCTAATATCTATAAGAATAGCTTCCATTAAGGCATTATCTCTGTCTCTTATACCACTTATATTTGGGGCAATATCAGATAAAACAACATCAAATGGCAGAATATTTTTATTTAAGACTTCGAAATCACTTACACAAAGGTTTTCTAGGCCTTTATTTATGAAATGAACTGGCTTCAATGGCTGCATAATCTTTTTATCTACTCCAAAAACTATGCCTTTTTTACCTACTATTTCTTTACAGACTTGAGACCATCCTCCTGGGCTACTACCTAGATCTAAGACTTTTGCATGGGGTTTTATAAAGTTGTCTTTTTTTTGTATCTCTAGAAGCTTAATGGCGGACCTTGACCTATAACCATGAGCTTTAGCTAACTTAGAAAAAGTATCTGCTTTTTTGTATATAGCTTTAGATGATTTGGTCAAATTTAGATGTGATGAATAGACAAGATTTCATATTCCTTTTTTCCACCAGGGGTCTCCAAATTTACAAGATCCCCTTCACATTTTCCAATTAGACTTCTGGCTAAGGGTGAATTAACAGATATCTTACTCAACTTAGCATCTGCTTCATCTTCCCCCACTATCTTATAAGAAATTAAGTTACTATCTTTCAAGTCTTGTATTTCTACCGTAGTTCCAAAAATTACCTTCCCAGTAGGCTCTATATCTGACACATCTATAATTTGAGAATTAGCCAACTTACTTTCAATATCTCTGATCCGTGATTCAATTAGTCCCTGTTGTTCTTTTGCAGCATGATATTCTGCATTTTCTTTCAAATCGCCATGCTCTCTAGCTTCAGCTATAGCTTTTACTACATTGTTTCGATCAACAGATTTAAGCTTTTGGAGCTCTTCTCTGAGAGAGGACTCACCCTCTTTTGTCATGGGATAACGAGGCATTAGTTTAGTTTCTTGTAAATTTACAGTTTAGCATGAAGGTCTTGTAATCGATCTACATCCCAATCTTCTTTATTTCTTAGAACCGAACAAACTGCCCTTCCTCCTTCCAAAGTTGTAGTGCAGTAGATTTTCTCTTCTAAAGCTGTTCTTCTTATGGAAGCAGAATCCAAAATTGATTGCCTTCCTTCGGTGGTGTTAACTACTATTTGAATTTCGCCATTTTTCATCATATCTACAACATGAGGTCTTCCTTCTGCAACTTTCTTTACAATTGTTACAGGAAGGTCGCTTTCAGAAATGAAAGTTGCTGTCCCTTTAGTGGCAACTATAGTGAAACCTAGATCGTGAAACTCTTTAGCTAATTCTGCAACAAATTCCTGATCAGAGTTTCGCACACTGAGAAAAATACATCCCTCAGAAGATATATTTTCGCCCGCTCCTATTTGAGCTTTAGCATAGGCTTCAGCAAAACTTTTGCCTATCCCCATAACTTCTCCAGTGGATTTCATTTCAGGACCAAGTATCGGATCTACCCCTTGAAATTTTGAAAATGGAAGTACTGCCTCTTTCACAGAAAAATATTTAGGGATAATCTCTTTAGTAAATCCTTGTCTTTTTAAAGAAATTCCTGACATGCATTTTGCACCTACTTTAGCTAAAGAATTCCCAATGCACTTTGAGACAAAAGGGATGGTTCTAGAGGCCCTAGGATTTACCTCAAGTAAATAAAGAATATCATCACAAAGAGCTAACTGGACATTTATAAGTCCAACTGCCTTTATTTCCAAGGCTATAGATTTAACCATGGTATGAATTTCTGAAATTAACTTACTGTCCAAGTTATAAGGAGGTAAAGAGCAAGCAGAGTCCCCGGAATGGATACCAGCTTGTTCAATATGTTGAAGAATACCTCCAATAACTACTTCCTTGCCATCACAAACTGCTTCAATATCTAATTCAATTGCTTGATTTAAAAAACTATCTAATAAAACTGGGCTTTCTTCACTTGCCTCTACTGCATCAACTAAATAATTTTCTAAATCTTTTTGGTTGTAAACTATTTCCATAGCTCTTCCTCCAAGAACATAAGAAGGCCTAACTACCAAAGGAAACCCTATTTCAGTTGAAACTTTCATAGCCTCTTCCTGATTAGTGGCTAACCCATTTGGGGGCTGAGTTAGTTTTAGTTTGTGAACGAACTTTTGAAATCTTCCTCTGTCTTCAGCCAAGTCTATTGAATCGGGAGATGTTCCCCATATAGGCACACCATTCTTTTCTAGTTCTTTAGCTAATTTTAAAGGAGTTTGCCCTCCGTATTGGACTATAACTCCAAGTGGTTTCTCCAACTCAGTAATAGTAAGCACATCTTCCATAGTGATGGGTTCAAAATATAATCTATCGGAAACATCATAGTCAGTAGAAACAGTTTCTGGATTGCAATTTACCATTATTGATTCGTATCCTTCTTCTTTCATAGCTAGAGCTGCATGAACACAGCAATAATCAAACTCTATCCCCTGACCGATTCTGTTTGGACCTCCTCCCAAAACTATCACCTTCTTTTTACTGCTAGGTTTAGATTCACATTCTTCTTCATAGGTTGAGTACATGTAGGCGGTTGATGATTCAAATTCAGCCGCGCAAGTATCCACTCTTTTAAATACCGGTATTACCTTAAGCTCTTTCCTTTTTTCTCTGACCTCTCTTTCTTGAGTCTTTAACAAAAAAGCCAATCTACTATCTGAAAACCCTTTTTTCTTTACATCCAATAAATAATCTTTGTCTATTGCGTTTAAGGACAAATTTTTTAAAGTATCTTCCTCAATTATTAAATCCTCAATTTGTGAAATAAACCAAGGATCAATTTTTGTTGTATTAAAAACTTCTTGAACTGTCATGCCATTTCTTAGTGCATCAGCCAGGAACCAAATCCTGTCTGGGCTTGGTGTTGAAAGTTCTTTCTTTAGATCAGCCAAGTCTTGATTTGAACAATCATATATTTCGTTAAGCCCATCCTTTCCAATTTCTAATCCTCTTATAGCCTTTTGAAATGACTCCTGAAAGGTTCTACCTATTGCCATGACTTCACCAACTGATTTCATTTGCGTTGTCAAAATAGGTTCTGCTTGTGGAAACTTCTCGAAATTAAATCTGGGAATCTTCGTAACTACATAATCTATAGATGGTTCAAAGGATGAAGGAATGATACCTCCAGTAATATCATTTCTAAGCTCATCCAGTGTGTATCCTACTGCTAACTTAGCTGCTACTTTTGCAATCGGAAATCCAGTAGCTTTCGAGGCTAAAGCTGAAGACCTAGAAACTCTTGGGTTCATTTCAATTACCAGCATTTCTCCATCTTCAGGATTAACAGTAAATTGAACATTAGAACCGCCAGTCTCCACACCAATTTCTCTAAGAATGTCCATAGCTGCATTTCTCATTAGCTGATACTCTTTATCTGTTAGGGTTTGAGCAGGTGCAACTGTTATGGAATCTCCAGTATGTACACCCATAGGATCTAGGTTTTCAATACTGCAAACTATGATGCAGTTATCATTTTTATCCCTTACCACTTCCATTTCGTATTCCTTCCAACCTTCGAGATATTCATCTATATAAATCTCAGAGGTTGGAGATAGATCAAAACCTCTGGAACAGATCTCTTCGAATTCATCTTGATTATAGGCAACTCCACCTCCTGCCCCTCCCATAGTAAAGTTGGGCCTTAAGACACAGGGAAACCCAATATCTTTTACTATTTTTTTAGCTTCTTTTAAATTGTGTGCTAAAGCTGCCTTGGGAGTTCTTAAACCAATCTTCTTCATTGCTTCAGAAAATCGGTCTCTGTCTTCAGCTTTATCTATTGCATCTTTGGTGGCTCCAATCATTTCAACTTTATGTTTTTTTAGAACCCCTTCTCTATCTAAATCCAAGGCAGTATTTAATCCCGTCTGACCACCCATAGTTGGTAAAATTACATCTGGTTTTTCTTTTTCTATAATTTTTTCCACTGTTTGCCACTGAATTGGTTCTATATAGGTAGCATCAGCTAAAGAGGGATCAGTCATGATGGTAGCTGGATTTGAATTGACTAAAATTACCCTAAATCCATCTTCTTTTAGAGCTTTACAAGCCTGAGCTCCTGAATAATCAAATTCACAAGCCTGGCCTATTACAATGGGTCCTGCTCCTAAAATTAAAACTGAATTTATATCCGTTCGTTTAGGCATTAGCCTTTCTCATATTTTCTAAAAATTGTTCGAAAAGTAACTTTATGTCATGTGGTCCTGGACTAGCCTCTGGGTGACCTTGGAAACTAAAAAAAGGCAATTCTTCGTGTTTGATCCCTTGAATTGTTCCATCAAATAGCGATCTGTGAGTAACCAATACCTCCTTTGGCAACGAACTTTCTTTAACAGTAAAACCATGATTTTGACTGGTTATAAAAACTTCATTGTTTGTTAAATTCTTAACTGGGTGATTGGCGCCGTGATGACCAAATTTCATCTTTTCTGTTTTGCCTCCCAAGGCAAGAGATAAGAGCTGGTGCCCTAGACATATGCCGAATATAGGCATTTCTCTTTCTATTAATCTCTTAATAGTCTGTATGGCATAATCACAAGGTTCAGGATCTCCTGGACCATTAGAAAGAAAAACTCCATCTGGGTTAAGTTTTGTTATCTCTTTGTAAGTTGTCTTAGCAGGCAGAATAGTAACTTCACAACCTTTTTGAAAAAGAATCCTAAGAATATTCTTTTTTATTCCAAAATCTAAAGCGACAACTTTAAATGCTTTCCTAGACTCGCCTTGTCTCCATTCACTTTGATCCCATGAATAAGGCTTCTTAGTAGTTACTTTCTTAGCTAAGTCTAATCCTTTTAGACCTGAAAACTTTTGAGCTAAAGAAATAGCTTTTTGTTCTGAAATATTTTTTCCTGTGATAATTGCTGCTGATTGAGCACCTTCTTTGCGAATTCTTGATGTGAGCTTTCTAGTATCTATATCTGAAATAGCTACAGTCTCTTTCGCAATTAAGTATTCTGTAAGGTCAGTTTCTTTACGCCAATTACTAGCAAAAACTGAAAGGTCTTTGATAACTAAACCTGAAGCCCAGACCCTATCTGATTCGACATCTTCAGAATTCACTCCGGTGTTACCAATATGGGGGTAAGTTAAGGTAACAATTTGTTTTGCATAAGAAGGATCAGTAAGAATTTCTTGATAGCCAGTCATGGCGGTATTAAAAACTACCTCCCCATTTGTTTCTCCTAAGAAACCAATACTCTTACCAAAGAAGGTAGTGCCGTCTGCTAATGCTAGTACGGCTTTATCAAAGCTCATCTTATTTAGAGCCTAAAAATTGAAGGAAAAGTTGATAAAAAAAAGCGAACCAGTTAAATATCTGAAGTTCGCAGGTATGATTTTAATGCTTTTAGGCATTAAAACCGCACTATAATAAATAAGCGGAGCACTGTCTATTTAAAAGATTGATAATTTACAAAAATGATCAAAACAACTGAGCAGATAGAAAAAATGAGATTAGCTGGAAAGCTAGCTTCTGAAGTTCTAGAAATGGTAACTCCATTAGTCAAACCAGGTATATCAACAGGTGAGTTAGATAAAATCTGTCATGACTTCATAGTCAATGAGCAAGATGCTATTCCAGCTAATGTAGGCTATAAAGGGTATGAAAAAACAATTTGTAGTAGCCTAAATCAGGTTGTTTGCCATGGCATTCCTGATTTTCAAAGAAAATTAAAGGATGGAGATATTTTAAATATTGATGTAACGGTAAAAAAGGATGGATGGCATGGTGATACATCTAAGATGTTTTTAGTAGGCAAGTCACAACCTCACAATGAAAGATTGGTTAATATCACCCAAGAATGCCTTTATAAAGGCATAGAGCAAGTAAAGCCAGGTGCCTATTTGGGGGACATTGGTAATGCCATTCAAGTTCATGCTGAAAACAATCACTATTCAGTTGTAGAAGACTATTGTGGTCATGGAATTGGAGAGATTTATCATGAAGACCCTCAAGTACTTCACTATGGCCAAGCTGGAACAGGCTTAGAGTTAAGAGAAGGTATGTGCTTCACCATAGAACCAATGATTAACCTAGGCACAAAATATACTAAAGCTCTAGCTGATGGCTGGACTGTTGAAACGAAAGATGGAAGAAACTCAGCTCAATGGGAACATACGCTTGTTGTTACTTCGTCAGGATATGAAGTATTAACAAAAAGATCTGAAGAAATCTTTTAGATCATGTCTTCAAATCTAATTTTAAGTAATCAAGAGATACGAAAAGCTTCAATACTGTCAAAGAAAAATTCGGATCATGAATTTATAAACTGGTTAAAAAAAAGAAAATCAGGAGTTTCTGGAATTGAACAATTCTTAAGAAATAGATCTAACAGTATAGATAATTTAATTTCTTCTATCTGGGTTACTTCAAACCTTTCTGAAAAGGAAAACATTTGTCTTTTTGCAGTTGGAGGTTATGGAAGACAAGAACTGCACCCTTACTCAGATATTGATCTATTAATCCTTTATAAAGGAAAAATAAATAAAAATACTAGAACTTCAATAGAATCCTTTATTAGCCAACTTTGGGATCTTGAATTAGATCTAGGGCATAGTGTCAGAAGTACTGATGAAGAGGAAAAGATTGTCACTTCAGATTTAGAGGCCTTCACAAATTTGCTTGAATCAAGATATTTATTGGGTGATCAAAGATTAGAATCAGTGTCCAAAGAAATTATTGAGAAAAAAAGTATCTGGAAAAGAGATAAGTTTTTACTAAATAAAATAGAAGAACAGGAGCAAAGACACAGAAAATACGACAACACCGAGTATAACCTTGAACCAAACATTAAATCTTCACCGGGAGCTTTGAGGGATATTCATATTTTGAATTGGTTGTTGCTCAATTATTCAAGAAAAAATCACCGATTAAGAAACTTAGAAAAAATATTAAATGAAGCCGAAAGAAGAGAACTGAAAAAAAGTAAGCTTTGGCTTTGGACTCTTCGCTATTTACTTCATAAAGAAGCTGGAAGAGAAGAAGATCGACTCTTACTAAATTATCAACTGTCCATAGCAAAACAATTATTTCCAAAAATTAAAAATAGTAACTCAGCAGCTGAGAAGTTAATGCATAGATATTTTAGATCAGCATTAAATATCTCAGAAATAAATACTACAACTGTACAAAGATTTAAAGAAAATCTAGTAAAACCAACAAAATCAAAGACGGCCCTTAGAGATAAAAATTTTAAGGTTATAAATAATCTAATTGAATTAAAGAATTTGAATGCTTTTAAGAAAAATCCTTCTTTGATGTTAGAAGTTTTTGTAAAACTCTGTGAAAACCCAAAAATCACTGGCATACATTCTGACACTTTAATGAAGTTAAAGGAAAGCAGGCATTTGATTGATTCATCATTTAGAAAGAAGAAAAAGAACAATGATCTTTTCATGAAACTATTACGTTCTAAACGACTTATGGTTACTCAACTGGAACAGATGAAGCAGCTGGGAATTTTAGGAAGGTATTTACCCGAATTTGGAAGGGTTACAGGTCAAATGCAATACGATCTATTTCATATCTACACCGTAGATGCTCATACACTTCAAGTCCTAAGAAATATGAGAAGATTGCTTTTAGGAACTTCCAAAGATACTTATCCCTTTGCTTCAAATCTAACCCAAAAATTACCAAAACTGGAAATCCTTTATATTGCAGGTTTATATCATGATATTGGTAAAGGCAGAGGGAAAGATCATTCAGGTCTTGGAATGAAAATTGTTAAAAGATTTTGTGAAAGGCATAGACTCACAAAGAAAGATACAGACCTAATTAAATGGTTAGTAAAAAATCACTTAAAAATGTCAATTACTTCACAGAAAGAGGATCTTAGTAACCCTAAGATCATAAATAATTTTACGGAAATTATAGGGAATGAAGAAAGATTGAATTATTTATACTGCTTAACAGTTGCTGATATTTCAGCTACTAATCCAAACTTATGGAATTCTTGGAATGAATCCTTATTAAATGACCTGTACTTTAAAACTCTGAATACTATAAATTTTAAACAAGAATCATTTAGGTTTTCAAAAAGTGCAGCTGAAAAACAATTTTCCTCAAAGACAAAGTCAGATCAGTTAAAAGTGAGGGAATTATGGAAAAATTTCTACCCCTCTTATTTTCAAAGTCATTCACCTGAATTAATAAAAGATCACAGCCTAGTTATTACAAAAAGAAAATCAGATACCGTGGTTAAGGTTTTCCCTAAAAATGAAACCTTTAATACTGACTCTCTTTTGGTCTACACAAAAGACAGACTAAATGTTTTTAGAACTATAGTTGGAGAATTAGACTCTCAAAACATAAATGTTTTAGAAGCAAGCCTGTATGGAACAAAAAATGGTTACTGTTTGGATCATATTATTATTTCTGACCCTAAAGGTGATCCACTACAATTAAATAAAGACCAAATTCGAGACATTGAATTACGAATTACTCGTTCTTTAGAAAAAGATAAGCTTAAACCTAAACTTGTTAAAAAGAAGCTACCCAGACATTTCTTAACTTTAAAGAAAGATACCCAAATAGAAATCAACCATGACATGGTAAATAGGTGGACACAATTAGATATAAAAACTGCTGACCGTCCTGGCTTGCTATCTTCTATTTGTAGTGTTTTTGCAAAAAATAATGCTTCAATAAAAAAAGCTAGAATATCAACTTATGGAGAAAGAGCAGAAGATAGGTTCTGTATTTCTTCTCTAGAAGAAACTCCTTTTCTTAAAAAATCAGAATTGGACAAGTTAATATCAGAATTAAAGGAATCTCTTGACGTTGAAGCTGTATAAAATAATTCTCTTACAATTCTCAGATATTAAACTTTTAAAAAGTTGACTACCTCTAAATGGAGACTATCATGCTGCGGCTCAATAAAAAGATAATCTACTAGGTAAAAGATGGCTACTTGGTTTGCTATAGGAATGGGTTCTAAGAACTCTGAAGGAGAGTGGTTGGAAGTCTATTATCCAAAAAGCCTTATAAACCCTTCGGAGTCTGTTATTAGTAAAGCCAAAGAACTGATAGGATATAAAAATGGTAATTTTACTAGCTCTGTACCTAAAGAATTACTAGTAGAGCTTAATGATCTAATTAAGGATTTTTCAAAGCTTAATGACGAAAAAAGTGTCTTAGTTATAGTGGATTCTGAAGAGCCTCCTAATGATGTCCCCTCTTCTTATCTTAGACTCCACCTCCTCTCTCATAGATTAGTAAAACCAAATGAAATAAATTTAGATGGTATCTTTAGTCTTTTGCCTACAGTGGCATGGACATCAGATGGTCCTAAAGACCCTAAGGAACTAAATGATATTCTTTCCAGAAAAAGAATTAATAATGAAACTTTACACATCCATTCTCTAGATAAATTTCCGTGTATGACAGATTATGTTATTCCGGAAGGAGTAAGGATAGCTGATAGCCATAGAGTGAGATTAGGTGCATATTTGGGTGCAGGAACTACAGTTATGCACGAAGGATTTATTAATTTTAATGCGGGTACTCTAGGAAAAAGTATGGTTGAAGGAAGGATTTCACAAGGGGTGGTTGTTGGCGAAGGAAGTGACCTTGGAGGAAGCTCTAGCACTATGGGCACTCTTTCTGGGGGCAATGAAGAGCTTATTTCAGTAGGTAAAGATTGCTTGCTCGGAGCAAATTCAGGCCTTGGAATTCCTTTAGGAGACAGATGCATCATTGAAGCAGGTTTGTATATTACGGCGGGAACTAAGGTAGAACTAATTAAATCTAAAGACGAAGTAAAGGAAGTCAAGGCTTCAGAACTTGCTTTTAAAGACGACCTTCTTTTTGTTAGAAATTCCCTTACTGGAACAGTTCAGTGTAGGCCGAATACAAAATCAGTTAACTTAAATGAGGATTTACACTCTAATAATTAAATATGTCAAAAGTATTAGAGCTAACAAAGGAACTCATCAAAAAACCCTCTGTTACACCTTTAGATGAAGGTTGTCAGGATTTAATAGCTTCTCGCCTAAAAAAATTAGGCTTTGAAATAAATCATTTACCTTTCGGAGAAGTATCAAATCTATGGGCGACCTTTGGAGAAGGTGAAAAAACTCTTACTTTACTAGGACATACTGATGTTGTCCCTACAGGTCCTGTTGAAAAATGGACTAATGGCCCTTTTGAACCAACTGAAAGAGATGGTTTGTTATATGGTAGAGGAGCAGCAGACATGAAAGGAAGTGTAGCTGCGTTTGTGGTTGCTGCCGAAGAATTTTGTCAGAAAAACCCCAGGCCTAATGGCAGACTCAGCATTATGCTAACGAGTGATGAAGAAGGTCCTGCAAAGGATGGTGTAAAGAAAGTTATCAAACATTTAACTGATCAGGGTGAGAAAATAGACTGGTGTTTGGTCGGTGAACCTACAGCGGAAAGAAAACTCGGAGATGTAGTTAAGATAGGAAGAAGAGGCTCTATTAATGGCATGATTAAGGTACAAGGAATTCAAGGCCATGCAGCGTACCCTCACAATGCAGAAAATCCTATCCATACAAGCTCTAAAGCTTTAAATGAAATTGTGGCACTTCAGTGGCCTGATGAAACAGGAAAATTTCCAGATAGCATCCTTCAAGTTTCTAATATTAACTCAGGAACAGGAGCGCACAATGTCATCCCTGGAGAATTAAGTTTAAAACTTAATGTTAGATATTCCCCTTCTATATCTCCTCAAACTGTAATTGATGCCGTGGAAGGAATTCTTCAAAAATATAAACTAAACTTTGATTCAGAATGGGAAGACAGTGGCTCTCCATTCCTGACGACCTCTACTAAACTAATAAATTCAGTTATCGAATCCATATCTAATGTAACGGGCATAAATGAAGTAGATCAATCTACTGAGGGAGGAACCTCTGACGGTAGATTTATTGCCCCTACAGGTAGCGAGGTTGTAGAAGTTGGCCCATTGAATGCTTCCATTCATAAGATAGATGAAGCCGTGAGTATCCAAGAACTAGAAATGCTCCCAGATATTTATCTAAAAGTGATAACAAAACTCCTAACTTAATTTTTGCTGTCTTGAATTTTGAATTTTATTACTTGTCTTTGCTTATATTTACCAAATAACTTAGAGAAAAAATCAAAAACTTTAATTGTAAGACCATACTTCTTGTGGAATTGTCTGTAAGCTCTTATCTTAGACTCTTCTTCATCTATTAATTCAGCTTGAGCTGAAATCCACTTCCCCTGTAAATTACCCCTAGCATCGCATATTGCAACCTTTACTGAAGAAAAGTTTCTTATCCTTTTAACTTTTCCTGCTTCTCCTGCTGAAAAAATGTAAAAGTCATTTTTGTCTCCATCTTGAGCAAACCAAACGGGGGTATTAACAAGACTGCCATCCTTTTTTTGAGTTGATAGATTAACGTACTTTTCTTTATTGGAAATCATTCATCTGAAATAGCTTTGGCTTTAACTCCTTTTATGAAAAAGGAGAGAACTATGAGCACTGCTGCTATTCCTAAGCAGTAGTAAACCAATTGCGTGAAGATTGGAGACATAGACTCTAGACCTGATGCAGTTGCTTCACCACCTAAGAGACCTGCTAATACACCTCCAAGCGAAGATGCTAAAAACCAGATACCCATCATCTGACCAAGATACTTTTTTGGTGAGTATTTTGAAAAAGCTGATAAGCCTACAGGTGAAAGAGTTAATTCTCCGAAAGTATGAAGCAGGTAGGTTAACAATAGCCACTGAACTCCAACAGGAGAAGATACTAATGCAAACTTAACAGCAAAGATCATTACAATGAAACCAAGCGCCATCAGAATGAGACCTATACCAAATTTAATTGGCATATTGGGGTCTAAATTCCTTCTACCAAGAAAAACCCAAAGATAAGCGAAAAATGGGGCAAACATCACCACAAATAAAGGATTTAAAAACTGAGTCCAACTAACAGGCGCTGTAAAAGAACCGAAAGTTAAGCTGACATAATCTCTGGTAAAAATAGTTAGAGAACCGGCTGATTGATCAAACCCAGACCAAAAAGCAGCTGCTCCAATAAAAAGAAGCAATAACATTAAGACATTTTTCTTCTCGTCTGCAGAAAGTCCTGCAAAGAAAAGAAGATAAATAAAGTATATTATTGAAATTATTACTAAGAAATCTCTGAACCTCTCAGCGAAATAAACTGGATCAATTGTCCAAAAGCCAGCCATACCAGTAATGACAATTGCAGCTACCAAAAAAACTACCAAACCCAGTCCTCTTATGTAGTTTCTTCTAGTTTCTTCTTTAATCTTATTAGGATACTTTCCTGCTTCTCCTAAATGATGTCTAAAAAGGATAAATTGAGTTACACCAAAGAGCATCCCTACTCCAGCAGCACCAAAACCAATGTGCCAACCTACCTTCTCTCCCAGCCAACCACAAACAGCAAAACCCAACATAGATCCTATGTTTATGGACATGTAGAAAATAGTAAATCCTGAATCTCTCCTTGTATCATTTTGACTGTAGAGCTGTCCTACTATTGAAGATATGTTTGGTTTTAAAAGACCTGTCCCTAGAGCTACGAATACCAAACCGAGGATAAAGGTTTGCTCCAGAGGAATTGCTAAAGTGAAATGGCCTAAAGTGATTATCAAAGCACCTATTAATACTGACCTTTGGTAGCCTAAAATATTATCTGCAATCCAGCCTCCCGGAACAGCTAAAAAATAAACCATCCCAGCGTAAATCCCGTATATGGCATTGGCTTGAACATTTGACCAATCCATTCCGGGATTTCCTGTAACTCCTATGGTCATATAGAGAACTAATAGCCCCCGCATCCCATAGTAAGACATCCGCTCCCACATCTCTGTAAAGAAAAGTGTTCGAAGACCTATAGGGTGACCAAAAAAAGCTGTGTTGTTTGAATCTTGTAAATCTGTAGACATAAAGTTACTTTGTAATACTCTAGAATAATCAATTATCCTTTTAGGACCAAACTATTTATGCAACCAGCTGGATTTTTAAAAAGAATTTTAGCCTTAGTCTATGACTCACTATTGATAGGTGCAATAGTTCTAGTTCTAAGCTTATTACTTGTTTTTGTTAATAGCGGATACCCAGAATCTGGCTCATTTGTATCTTTTATACAATTCTTTATTTTAGTCTTCGCTGGACCAATTTTTTATAGCTATTTCTGGATTGCTAATAAAGGACAAACCACAGGCATGCAGGCTTGGAAAATCCAACTAGTTACCATAGATGAAACTGAACTTAATATAAAAAAGACTATGCTAAGGTGCTTAATTTCAACTATTTCTTTTGCTTGTTTTGGAATGGGCTACCTCTGGATTCTTTATGATAAAGATAATCTATCTTGGTCAGATATACTCACCAAAACCAAGGTTATAAAGACGAATTAGAAAACTCTTCCTAAGCTCTCTTTAATAACATTAAAGAAAGACAAATAAGCAAAATTGCAGGTAAGAGTACTGAAACAATTGTTGGTATTTCTGATACTACAGAAATACTGCCTAATAATTTCTGACTTAGATCTACTGTAAAAGCTACCCCTATTGCAATCAATATCCTCTGGCCTGTTTTCTGCTCCCTCATAGGTCCAAATAAGAAAGACATTGCCAATAAAACTAAAGAAAAAGTAACTAGTGGTTGCAGAACCTTTCTCCAAAATTCCAGAGATAATTGATTCTTTCTATATTTTGAGAAAGTTTCTTTTGACTGGGTATACAAATTTGTTAAGGAAAGGTACTTGGGAGACAACATTTGATTAAAATCTATACTCAGTTTTGGTAATGAAACTTGAGAGGCATTACTAGAAATGTTATCACTTAAACCAATTATCTGTCCGTTAGTTGCTTCCCACACACCCTCTTTAAAAAAGGCTTCTTTTGCAAAAATTATCTTAGAGATTTTTTTGTCCTTATCTAATTCATAGACCGTTAGATCAAGAATGTGATCTCTTTCAGGTGTCGAAAGAAAGAAGCTAATGTTTTCATCATTTTTATTCCAATAGCCTTGGTCATAAGAAATTCTCTCTTGTAACTGAGATCTAGTTTCTTCTGCAGATTGAGACAAAGAAGGTATAAAAAACTGAGAAGAGAAAAGACCAATAATCATTATTAATAAAACTGGTCTAAAAGCTGCAATGGCAATTGATGTTAATGATTTTCCAAGAATTTGAGCGCCTATAAGTTCACCTTTATCTATTAAGGATCCCATACCAATGATTAGCCCTATTAAGCAAATGTAAGAAGTTAAATCATATATCCGATAGGGAAAGCTTTTAAGACAGTAAATAAAAATAGCATTTAGTGTATAGGATTCAGTCAGATCAGATAATTCATTCAAAAAAAGAAAGATTAAATCTATACCTGATATTGCAACCAATACTATCAGTAACGAAATAAGAACTTGGAAACTTATATTTCTTTCAATTAAATCCCCCAAAATATAGTTCATTAATCAGTCCTCAGTGGCGAAAATTTAGACATCAGAATTAAGCCCAAAAGAAGAAAAGATAAATGAACTAACAATAGGCTAGGAGCAAAAGTTATCCGTCCTTCATCTAGCCAGCCTTTTACTAAAAGCAGTAATCCCAAATAGACTAAAAAAACAATAAGACAAGGTAGCACCTTAGAATACCTCCCCTGTCTTGGCTTTATTTTGCTAAGCGGCAAAGCTAGGAAAACTGCAATTAATGTAAGTAAAGGCAAAGACATTTTCCAAATGTTATTAAGTCCGGATAATTGAACTTCATTTACATTTTTTTGGTTTGAGGTTTCGCCTAAGAAAAAGTTTTTTCCGGCGTTCATTGATAATAATTCAAAGTTCATTTTGACTTGATTTTTCCCATCCTTAGAAAATGATTGGCCATCTTCAAAAAGAACTAAATTTGGATCTTCTGAGGAAACAAAAGATTTTTTAGCAGTTAAGAAATTCTCAGATTTTTTTGATTCTGAGATTGAAAAATTAAGAAAGATATCAGAGAAAATTTCATTGTTCTTTTCCTCAGCATAAAAAACTGAGCCGTCTTTCAAAATTATAAATTTTCCAGGTTGGATGGAATTAAAATCCTCTTTAAAGGAAGTTTGTTTATAAATATTATCTAAATTGGATTTGAAGGTAGGAGTTACCCAAAAAGAAAACAAGCTTGTTAATAAAGCAAAAAATAAAGAAGCTACAAAAAATAACTTAAGTAATCTTGAATTTGAGTAACCATTCTGTTCGAGAATTATCATTTCATTATCTGAACACAACCTGCCTATAACAAGCACTATGCTAAGAAAGAAACTAAAAGGAATAATAAGTTCTAAGAATTCAGGTAACCTAAATAATATAACCCAGAAAACCAGTTCTAAGCTTAGCTCTCCTCTTGATACCTGTTCTAAGTACTGGATTGATCTTGAAGCAAGAATTACAAGCAGAAAAACTAAACCTACTGCACCTGTATGTGAGAAAATATCTTTCAATAAGTAGCGTTGTAAGATCATGCTTTTCTATAATTTAAGTGATTTATTTTGCTCTTGAAATATAAATTCGACAAGAAAAGGGTAATATTGTTTCAATTAAAAAAGTTTAAATACTAAATTACTAAGATAAAGCCTGAGTATAAATGAATGTAAGGAGAGCTGTATGAAAAAGCGATTAACTATAAATCTTAATAAAAAAAGCACAGTAGAACTGCTAAAAGTAAGCTCTGGTAGCTTAATAGTCGGTGCATACGAAGGACCTTTTACGGAAGAACTTAAAAAAATTGATGAAGTTAGTAAGGGCCAACTGAAGAAACTTAGAAAACTAGGTGAATTAAATGGGAAATTAGGTCAAGGAAATTACCTTCCTGCTCTAATGGGGATTCGTGCCCAAAGAACTTATTTAGTGGGCTGTGGTAAGAAGGGGAAAAAACTAACAAGACAGGATGCGATTAAGATTTTAACTAAAATGGTGAGCGCTGCGATTTCTAGTAAATCTTCGAGTGCATTTATCTCTCTACCTAAATTAAATGTAACAGGAGAAGGAGATGATTGGATAGTTCAGCAATTAGCTTATCTTTGTGAAAATAACAGTTACACCTACGATGCTAAGTTAAATAAGAAAAATCAAAAAAAGATTTCCTTAAAAAGAGTTTCTCTAACTATTGATTCTCCTATACCTGACACAAAATTAAATCGAAACATCAAAATTGGACAAGCTATAGGGAGAGGATCAAATGCTGCTAAAGACTTAGGCAATCTTCCTGGTAACGTCTGTACCCCTTCCCACTTAGCAAAAGAATCTAGATCAGCCGCAAATAAATACTCTTCATTAAAATGTACAGTTCTGGGTGAAAAACAAATGAAGAAATTAGGAATGGATTGTCTTTTGTCAGTTGGAAATGGAAGTGCTCAAGAATCTAAATTAATCACCTTAAATTATCAGGGTGGGAAAAAGGGAGATCAGCCTTATGTGATAGTTGGAAAAGGAATCACTTTTGATACTGGTGGAATTAGCCTTAAACCTGGTGGTGCAATGGATGAGATGAAATTTGATATGTGTGGAGCTGCTAGCGTTATAGGGACCTTACAGGTCATGGCTGAATTAAAAGTTCCTTTAAATGTTGTTGGTATGGTAGCAAGCGCAGAAAATATGCCTGGAAGTAAGGCCACAAAACCCGGAGATGTAGTCAAAACAATGTCTGGTTTAACAGTTGAAGTTTTAAATACAGATGCAGAGGGTCGACTAGTTTTGGCTGATGCACTCACTTATGCAAAAAGATTTAAACCTAAATCTGTTGTAGATATAGCTACCTTAACTGGTGCCTGTATTGTTGCTTTAGGGCATTCAACCTCTGGACTGATGAGCAATGATGAAAGGCTAGCCCAAAAGCTTCTTAAAGCTGGAACAACTTCTAACGATAGAGCATGGCAACTGCCAATATGGGATGTTTATCAAAAGGATCTGAATAGTAATTTTGCTGATATTGCCAATATTGGTGGAAGAGCTGGAACTATTACAGCAGCATGCTTTCTTTCTAGATTTACTGAAGATTATAGTTGGGCCCATTTAGATGTTGCTGGAACAGCCCATTTAGGTGGCGCAGCTAAAGGAGCTTCTGGAAGACCTGTACCACTCCTAAGTAATTATCTGCTAGATCAGTCTTAATTACTAAAAATGCTTCAGACTAAATTCCTGTCAGCAGGTTCAAGTAAAAAGGAAGCTCTAAAATACACTTGTGAATTAGTTTCAAATATATTTTTAGAAGATTCCAATTATCCAAGGGTAGAGAAAATAGATATTCGTTGTGAGTCAGCAAAAGAGGCAGAAGAACTTGATAAATTGCTATGGGATTACCCAGAAGATATTATCTTGCCACATAGCTTGACTCATAAAACTCAAGAAGACGTATTTATTGAAATAGGTTATCCAGGTAGCACTTTTCTTAAAGAGGATAAGAAAATGTTACTAAATCTAAATCCTGACTTACCTAATCAAATCGCTGAATACCTCTATTACTACCAGTTAGTTATCTCTGATAACTCTAAAATGAGAGAAAGAGCTGCTAGTACCTGGCAAGAATGTAAATCAATGGGACTTAATCCGAGTTTTATCGAAAACTAACAATGAAAAAAACTTTCAGTCCTAAAAGTATCGAGCAGAAGTGGTATAAGGAATGGGAAGTATCTGGTTATTTCAATGCAGACCCAAAAAGCAAGAGACCTTCTTTTAGCATCATGATCCCTCCTCCCAATGTAACTGGTTCACTGCATATGGGGCATGGTTTTCAAAATACATTAATGGATGCTCTTATAAGGCATAAAAGGATGTCAGGTTACGACGCTTTGTGGCAAGTGGGAACTGATCATGCGGGTATCGTTACGCAAATGGTAGTTGAAAGAGAGCTCGAGAAGGAAGGGCTTACTCGTGAAGGTTTAGGTAGAGAAAAATTCATAGATAAAGTTTGGCAATGGAAAGATAAGTCTGGAAATAATATAACCAACCAATTAAGAAGGTTGGGCGCTTCCGTTGATTGGTCAAGAGAAGCTTTCACAATGAGCCCTGAAATGAGTACAGCAGTCCAAGAGGTTTTTATCCGCCTTTATGATCAAGGTATGATCTATAGAGGTAAAAGAATGGTTAATTGGGACATAGTTCTTCAAACAGCGCTCTCAGATCTAGAGGTATCAAATGAAGAAGGAAATGGAAATCTTTGGTTCTTTAAATACCCGCTGGTAGATAAAGGTCATATAACCATAGCTACAACCAGACCAGAAACTATGCTTGGGGATACAGCTGTAGCTGTAAACCCAAAAGATAAAAGGTTTAATAAACTAATAGGAAAAAAGGTAGCACTTCCTCTCTCAAATAGAGAAATACCAATCATTGGGGATGTCCATGTTGATCCTGAATTTGGAACTGGATGCGTAAAAATTACTCCTGCACATGACTTTAATGATTTTGATATAGGTAAAAAACACAAACTTCCTTTTATTACCATTTTTAATTTAGATGGAACTTTAAATAATGAAGTGCCCCACTCCTTTCAGGGATTAAAAGTACTAGAAGCAAGAAAGAAGGTAATACAAGAAATGGAAGGGCTCAAACTTTTAGAAAAAATTGAGCCCTATAAAACAAAAATCCCAAGAGGTGATAGGAGTAATTCTATTCTCGAACCATTGCTAACCTATCAGTGGTTCTTAGATGTTAAGAAGATGTCAAAAGTAGCTATAAAAGCAGTTAAAAAAGGAGAAACTGAATTTGTCCCTAAAAATTGGGAGAATACTTACTTTGCTTGGATGAATGATATTCAAGACTGGTGCATAAGCCGACAGATTTGGTGGGGGCACAGAATTCCTGCTTGGTTAGATGATGAAGGAAATATTTTTGTTGCGGAAAATGAAAAAAAGGTAAGGGAGAAGTATGGTCTTGATTCTAAGAAAAAGATTACCCAAGAAGAAGATGTGCTGGATACTTGGTTCTCTTCGGCACTGTGGACATTTTCCACTCTTGGGTGGCCGTCAAAAGATAATTTATTAAAAAAATATCACCCCACCAATGTTTTAGTGACAGGGTTCGATATTATCTTTTTCTGGGTAGCAAGAATGATAATGATGACCACGCATTTTATTTCTGAGGTACCTTTTAAGAAAATATTTATACATGGTTTAGTAAAAGACTCTGAAGGTCAAAAGATGTCAAAATCCAAGGGAAATATCTTAGATCCCTTAGATATCATAGATGGAATTAGCACTGAGGCCCTGATTAAAAAAAGAACTGAGGGTTTACTGCAACCAAAGATGAAAGAAAAAATAGAGAAACAAACTATTAAAGAATTCCCAGAAGGCATTCAATCACATGGCACAGATGCACTAAGGCTTACCTATTGTTCCCTAGCTTCTGGTTCTAGAGATGTTAATTTTGATATGAAGCGAGTAGAAGGTTACAGAAACTTTTGTAACAAGCTCTGGAATGCAGCAAGGTTTATAAAACTACAACTTGCTGATAATGATGGACCAGGGGGAAGAGAGTCAAAAGACTCACCAGATTTATGGATAAAAGAAAAACTAAATGAAACTTCACAGAAGGTTAATTCTTATTTTGAAGAATTTAGGTTTGATCTTGTTACATTGACTATTTATGACTTTATTTGGAACGAATTCTGTGACTGGTATATTGAAATATGCAAAATTCGACTTTCCAGTAAAGCTTATGGGGTAAAGGAAAAGAGGGCCATTCTTCAATCTCTTATCTCTACTTTAGAAAAATCTTTGAGGCTAGCCCACCCAATAATGCCTTTTATTACAGAAGAATTGTGGCAACAATTCAAATCAGAGCATAAAAATAAGAGTTTGAGCATTATGATAAGTGAATATCCTACTGACAAAACTAAAAGGGCTTCTAAAGAGTATAAGGATATCGAGTGGGTCAAAGAGATTATCTCTGGTATAAGAAATATTAGAGGAGAAATGAGAATTAAGCCTTCCGTTAAGATTTCAGCACTACTTCAACAGGGTGATAATAATGACAAGCGAAGATCGAAAGACTTTGAGTACCTTATTTCAGAATTATCAGGACTCGGGTCCCTTGAATGGCATAACCAAAAAGAAGAATTACCTGCTTCAGCAATAAATTTTCATAAAAAACTAAAAGTTTTAATTCCTTTAGAAGGATTAATAAAAGCTGAAGAAGAAAAGAATAGAATTGAAAAGAATATTCTAAAACTTACTCGGGAAAGTGAATCTATTTCGAAACAACTTAAAAACAAGAAATTCATCAACAATGCTCCTAAGGAACTGGTTAGTAATCAAAAGAAAAGGTTTCAAGAGATCTCACAAGAACTTAATCTGCAAGCTATTCAAATTCAAGAGATACAAAAACTTCTTTGATCTAAGAACAATTTATCTTAATCAACTATAATAATTGTAGGTGATGAGATGCTTTTTAGATCACTAGTAACAAGTGCAATTTTTGCTGCCATTTATGGTTTTATTTTTGCAAGTTTAGTTCCTGGTATAGCAAGAAATATATGGTTAATATCATTCGCCTTACTGTGGAGTTTAGGTTTTTTATCTATTCTAGGCTTCGTGTATGGAAGAAGGTTAAAAAAGGCCTTCAAAGGCGAAACAGGAACTATCAAGTGGTTTGACCCAAGCAAGGGTTATGGGTTTTTGATAAGAGATAAGGGAGGAGATTTATTTGTCCACCTTAGATCAGTTAGACCTGAAGATAGAAGGAAACTACGAGAAAACACTAGAGTAAAATTCACTGTGGAAGATACAGAAAAAGGACCACAAGCTGAAAATATTACAATTATTTAGAATTAAATAATTCTATATACAAACCAGTATGTTCCCAGGCTAACTAAGAAAGTTGCCAAAATCGGATTAAGGTAGCCTTGGTTCATAATTTTTAATTTACCCAATACATAAAATAGGGTTAGAAATAAAATAATAGCCATTATCTGCCCTACTTCTACACCAAGATTAAATCCGAAAAGAGTCTTTAAAAGGTTGTCTTCAGAAAACCCTACTTCAAAAAGAAAACCTCCGAATCCAAACCCATGTATCAGTCCAAAGATAGAAGCTATGATTAATGAGAAAAATATAGAACGATCATCCTTAACTAATATGAAGTAACAGATACTAAAAAGAAATAATCCGAAGAGACCTAAAGCAAAACTTCCATCAAAGAAAACTAAATACAAAAGAAAAAATAAAGCCAAGAAAGAAGCGGCACTATAAATATAAACTGAACTATCTTTGCTTCTTCTAATTAATAACTCCAAACCAAGTAAAGCTATCGAATATCCTATAAGAGCTTCAACAAAGCTACCTACTGGTCTTACTAAATCAAGAACTGCCAGGCTTAGGGTAAGGCTATGGCCTAAAGTAAAACCAGTAACCGCCAATAAAAGTCTTCTGATCCCTTGATTTAAAAGAAGCAATCCTAGAAGGAAAGCAAGATGATCATAACCAGTCGAAATATGCTTTATCCCTAAAAGAACATATTCTTTAAAAGAAGAATTTACTGCATTCTTTTCTGACTTAATATCTTTAAGATTCCAGGCCCTAGTTTGAGAAGTAAATAACTTCTCAATAGATAAATTTGAGCTATAAATATATCTAGCTATATGAGAATGAGTAGGATCTTGGTTAAAGAAGATAACGGTATTGATCTTTTCTAATTCGGATGAACATAATAAAGTCCAAGAGACCCTAAAAATATCATCTTCTTTAGACGTAACGGATATCGGCTTTTCTTCAACAGAACATTCAGTATTGGTCAAAAATGATGAACTGATTTTATCAGAAACTCTTTTCTGCCACTCTCCTATTAAAGGCCCCTCTAATCTGTTGAGATTGGATAATCTAATAGTAAATGCAATACTTATGAGGCTTTCATTCCCTTGTTTCTCAACTACCCATTTTGAGTAAGACTCACTCCTTTGATGTGAAGATAAATCTAAAGACAGAGCAAGTAAAAGGAGAGCAAAAATTATGAGAGAGATCTTAGATTTAAATCTCTGAATTGCGATCGATCTCATACCTTTTCTTCAATTTATTTAAATAATCTCTTAACGCTTGATCATCTTTTCTCTTTTGATATTCAGATTTAACCCTTTCTCTTATAAATTCAAATTTTGGTGGTGAAGCATCTCTCCTTTCTAATAAGATAATAATTTTATAGCCACCAATAACCTTTTTAGGAGCGGTAAATTCTCCTGGTTGAAGCATTTTTGCTACTTGCATTAAAGATGGTCCTATATATTCCCTTACCTTAGCTAAAGTCATTAATGTATCTGGTATCTCTAAAGCACTTTTATCGCCTTCTGCATCAATCTGATCTGCCTTTTTTCCCTGAATAAGTTCTAAGTAGAAGTTTTCGGCCCTTTCAAGTGCGGTGCCCTTTTCTTCTGAAAAGTAAATTTGCTTCAACCTCAACCTGTCCGCATTGGTAAAAAAACCTTTATTCTCCTTATAAAAACTTTCTAACTCTGAATTAGAAACTATATCGAGAGAGTTTTCTGAAATAACCATGTTTATCATTTGTTGAACTATTGTTCCTCTGATCATTGTATTCGTTGAGAATAGTCCTAAATCTTTTGCTCTTTGAATAAGCAACTCCTCTTCAATCATTCTTTCTAGAACAAAAGCCTTGTCTTCTTTATTTAAAGGTACCCTTTTATCTGAATTTAGGCCGTCCAATTGTAAAAGGTATTTTTCCTTACTAATTTCAGCACCGCCTACTCTAGCAGCCCAGTCTCTACTGTCATCGAAGTTTGTATCTCGTATAGAAGAAAAAAGAGCTAAGGAGATACCAATAAAAACCCCTAATACCAATAGAGTGTTTATTAATCTCTCCTTATTCATTTTTTATGAAGAAGAATTAACCCTTTAATCTAATTAAGGACAAGGATTGGGTGAACGGTAATGAATTTCATCAATTTTCTTAAAATCTTCATCTGTTAATTGTACTTCGTAACTATCTATCGCTAATTTAAGCTGATCCATGTTGGTAGCACCTATAATGTTAGAGGTAACAAATTTTCTTGAATTAACAAAAGCATTGGCAAATACGGAGGGATCAATTTGTCTCTCTTTAGCATAATTTACGTAGGCCCTAATTGCCCCTTCTGCATGTTTTGTCTCATATCTTTGCCCTCTTTCAAACAAAGTAGTACGAGCTCCTTCTGGCCTAGCACCATCTAAGTACTTGCCACTTAAATACCCTTGAGCTATAGGGGAGTAGGCTAAGAGTCCTACGGAAGATCTGAAATAAAATTCTGATAATCCTTGTTCATAGGTTCTGTTAAGAAGATTGTAAGCATTTTGAACAGAAACAATTCTTGGTAAATTATTTAAATCTGAGAACTTTAAGAATTCAGATACTCCCCATGGGGTTTCATTAGACAAACCCACATACCTTATTTTCCCTTGTTTAACTAGATCATTTAATACATTTAAAGTTTCTGAGATTTCTATAGTTTCACTTTCGATGTGCTTATAACCCAAACCTCCACCAAATATATTGATAGGACGGTCAGGCCAATGCAATTGGTAAACATCTATGTAATCTGTTTGTAGTCTTTTCAAACTTTCTTCCACCGCTTTTTCTATATTTTCTCTATCCAGCTTTGTTTCTTCACCTCTGATCCAATCCATTCTGCCTCTACCAGCAACTTTAGAAGCCAAAATAACTTTTTCTCTATTTCCACTTTTTTTAAACCAAGTTCCAATAATTTTTTCAGTACTCCCCTGAGTTTCAGCCATCGGGGGAATAGAGTACATTTCTGCAGTGTCAAAAAAGTTAATTCCTCTATCAAGGGCGTAGTCCATTTGTTCGTGTCCCTCAGCTTCAGTATTTTGCTGACCCCAAGTCATAGTTCCTAAACAAATAAGACTTACGTCTAGATCGGTATTTCCTAATTTTCTATATTCCATGTTTTCCTCCTGAATCTTTATCAAGAAAATTTATCGAACTAAAACTATAATAGGCATGGCTAATTTAAGAAAGACATGGATGAAATAAAAAATATTTATAACTTTTCTTGCAAGAATTTAAATGGAGAGGAAGTCAGCCTATCCGACTATTCGGGGAAAGCCCTTTTAATAGTTAATACAGCCAGTAAATGTGGATTTACCCCACAATACAAGGGTTTGCAGGAACTTTATGAGGAATATTCAAGTGAAGGGTTTGAAGTACTTGGATTTCCCTGCAACCAATTTGGTAGTCAAGAACCAGGTACAGAAGAAGAAATCTCAGAGTTTTGTAGCATAAATTACAGCATTACATTTCCAATATTTTCAAAAATTGATGTAAAAGGACCTACTGCTGACCCATTATTTGGATTCCTAACTTCTAGTAAGCCTGGGTTATTGGGAACAGAGAAAATAAAATGGAATTTTACTAAGTTTTTAATTGATCAAAATGGACAAACTGTAAAAAGATATTCTCCTCAAACCACTCCGGAACAAATATCTTCTGATGTTAAGGATTTGTTAGAAGGAACGAACTAAAATAATCTCCAAGGTTTCTTAAGTCTTTTTGACATCACCAGTGCATCCTCTCTTCCATCAGGTAAGCGATAGTAATTTTTTCTGATAGAAACCCTCTTAAATCCTGTTTTATTGTATAGCTCTATAGCTGGGCTGTTAGAGACCCTTACTTCTAAAAAGATTTTTTTACATCCCATGGATTTTGAAGCATGCACAATCTGTTCTAAAAGCTCTTGACCCAATCCTTTGTTTCTAAATTTTTCTTTTATCCCTATGTTAAGAAGATGCGATTGATCTAGAGATATAGTTTGTATAGCAAATCCAGAAAATTCTTGATCAACTTCTTGAACTAAGCAGTAATAATCTTTTCTCAAGCAATCTAAGAAGTTTTTTTCTGTCCAGGGGACAGGGTTAGAGTTAATTTCTATATCTCTACTAACTTCGATATCAGTCTCACTCATATACCTATAGCTAGGAGTCATCACTTGGTTCATAAATCAATTGATCCTCTTAATTCACTATAAAATCTTTCTTTCAGGGCACCGTCTTTTATTAAAAGTTTTAGAGAATCAAATTTTAAGGTTTTGCCTGCTTTATAAGACAAGCCTTGAGAGAAATCTATTACTAGATTAAATTCTTTAGATACTGTTTCTGTTTGGTCTATTTGCTTTATTTCTTTGTCTGCCTGACCCAAAATTTTCTTTATAGACGGCAATATTCTAGGGTAGGTTTTAAATTCATCCTCCTTACCAGTAATTAAGGTTTTATCATCCAGGACATAAAAAACTAAGTTTTCTTCAGAAGAACTAGTTTCTGATCTTTTTGGGACCCAAAGCTGGTACCCTAATCTTGTTAATTTATTTAAATCTAGTTTAGACATATAAATGTTTTTTAAGTTAACTTGACCCTTACCATTGCCTATATATACTGCGTTTCCATGTTTTTAGATGTATTGAACATTTTAAGCCTACGACTTACTTACCCGGTCTCTGTATTGCAGAGTTTGCCGGGCCCTTCTATATATCTCTAGTTCTAATAATATCTCGAATTAAACGAAAGATACCATCCTTAAAGAAGGATTTTAGGTAAACTTATAAAAAAATGAAGAAAGTAGTAAACGAAGCCATTTCAAAGTATCAACCTTTTGAGCAAATAGAGTTGGAAGGCAGAACTTGGCCAGAAAACCAAATAAAGCAGGCTCCTATATGGTGCAGCGTGGATTTAAGAGATGGGAACCAAGCTCTGATAGAACCCATGGGAGAGGAAAAGAAGTTGAGGATGTTTAAGCTTCTTTTAGAGATAGGGTTTAAAGAAATTGAAGTAGGTTTTCCTGCAGCCTCTAAAACTGATTTTGATTTTGTAAGAAAAATAATTGAAGAAGATCTTGTTCCAGATGATGTATTCATCCAGGTTCTTACCCAATCAAGAAAAGAGTTAATAGAAAGAACCTTTGAGTCTTTAAAAGGAGCTAAGAATGCCATCCTTCATGTATACAACTCAACTTCTACTGTTCAAAGGCGCGTTGTTTTTAAAAGTGATAAGACAGGCATAAAAAAGATTGCAGAAGATGGTGCCAGGTGGGTTTTAGAGAATTCTATTAAACAGCCTGAGACAAATTGGCGGTTTGAATATAGTCCTGAAAGCTTTACAGGAACAGAGCTTCCATACGCAGCAGAAGTTTGTAATGCTGTTAATAACATTTGGCAACCTACGCCTGATCAAAAATCAATCATTAACCTACCAGCAACCGTTGAACTAGCAACACCAAATATTTACGCAGATCAAATTGAATGGATGTGTAGGAATCTTGAAGGTAGAGAAAATGTGTTAGTCAGCCTTCACCCCCATAATGACAGAGGTTCAGCTGTCGCAGCTACTGAGTTGGGAGTGCTAGCAGGTGCCGATAGGATTGAAGGCACACTATTTGGTAATGGCGAGAGAACAGGAAATGTAGATTTAGTTTCTTTAGCCTTAAATATGCTAACCCAAGGTATAGATTCTCATTTAGATTTTTCTGACATCAACCCAATCATGAGGGAAGTAGAGTACTGCAACCAACTTCCAGTCCATCCGAGACATCCTTATGCTGGAGATCTAGTTTTTACTGCATTTTCAGGATCCCATCAAGATGCTATAAAAAAAGGATTTGATTCTATGAGAGATACAAACAATCCTTTGTGGGAAGTTCCTTATTTACCAATAGATCCCTCAGACGTTGGAAGAACCTACGAAGAAGTAGTTAGAGTTAATAGTCAATCGGGTAAAGGTGGAGTGGCGTACTTGATAGAGAGAGACCATGGATTGAGCATGCCAAGAAGACTACAGATTGAGTTCAGCCAAATCATTCAAAAGATAACTGATGAAACTGGTAAAGAGATAACCGCTTCTGAAATTTGGGAAACTTTTCAAAACACATACCTTAACGATGGTGAGGGTTTTAATTTTATTGAACATAAAATTGAATCTTCTTCGAAAAATAAATTACAAGAGGACCTTATTAAAGTAAAACTGCTTAAAGACAAGGAAGAGTATTCTATAGATGGAGTTGGCAATGGCCCAATAGATGCATTTATTAATGCTTTAAAAAAAGATCTGGATTTATCAGTCAAGGTTTCAGATTATCACCAGCATGCTGTAAGCACCGGTTCTGATGCGAAAGCTGTAGCTTATATAGAAATACAAAGTGAGGGGAAATCTTCATGGGGAGTAGGAATGCATGCAAATACAGTGATTGCAAGCTTACTTTCAGTTATTAGCGGATTAAATAAAATATCTTCTAGCTAAAACTCTTTTTTCAATATAGTCTAATTACCCTTCTAAGGGGGAAAGGATGACTTCTTTATCATCAGTTACAAGAGGAAATATTTTAGCTTATGGAGGATTAGCTACTCCACTCGCTATGATTGGCTATCCTATAGCTATCTGGTTAATTCCTTTCTATTCTGAAGTCGTCGGCATTCCACTTTATATAGTTGCTAATATACTTTTAATTGCGAGATTCACTGACGTCATTACCGATCCAATTCTTGGTCAATTAGGTGATTCTACAAGAACACCAATCGGAAGAAGGAAGCCCTGGATTATTCTAGGTGTTCCTTTGATGATGCTAGCCATATATAAGTTATTTATACCTGGAACTGAAGTTTCAATCGCCTACTTTGTTATTTGGATGATGCTCATGTATCTAGGTTCAACAATAATTGGTATTCCTTATGGCGCTTGGGGAGCTGAAATATCACCTGACTACCACCAGAGATCTAGAGTTGTTGGTGGAAGAGAGGGATGGACTCTAATTGGTTTATTGATTTCAGCCCTAATACCTCTTGCGATAGAAGTTTCAGGACAAGGAATTAGTTTTTCTGACTCTATCAAAAGAATGCTAGCGGCTATATTTATTTTTCAAGATTTTTCAACATCCGGAAAAATGACTGACATCCTGGCCAGTATGGGATTAGGTATTGTCATTTTGTTACCAATATTCGCTGGGTTGGCACTTTGGAAAGTTCCGGATCCAATGCCTAAAGTAGAAAAAAAGATTCCTTTAGTTCAAGGTCTTAAATATGCTGCAGAGAACCCGCTTCTTATAAGGATTTTATTAATCATATTCCTAGTTATAGCAGGAGAGTCATTTAGAAATACTTTATCTCTATGGTTTGTTAGAGACGTTATTGGAATTGAAACTGTAGGAGCGTCTTATGCCAGATACTTTATAGCTGGATTAATAGGTATACCTTTTTGGCTCTGGCTGGGGAAAACTTTAGGTAAGCACAAAGCTTTTTGTATTACTCTCGTAGGAACAGGTACAGTTAGTTTTTTATGTTTCTTTCTAGAAAGAGGAGATTTTAATCAGTTCCATGCTTTATTCCTTATCAAAGGATTCTGTTTTGGTGGACTACAATTTCTTCCTGCCTCTATGCTTGCTGATGTAGTAGATCTAGATTCTCTTAAGACGGGTGGCAGACGAGCAGGTACTTTCTTTGCCTTAAATGGAATGATAGCAAAGGTTTCAGCAATGATTGCTGTTTGGGCAGCAGCCATATTAGTAGCCTTTTCAGGCTTTGTTCCCGGTACTGAAAATACTGACTCAGCAATGCTTGCATTAAGAGTTTATTATTGTCTTGGATGCGCTGCTTTTTTTGTTCCAGCACTTTTCTTAACATGGTTTTATCCTTTAACAAAAGAAAAACATAAAGAATTAAGAGCTCAGTTAGAAAGTCAAAATGCAGAAACTGAAGTTACATCTGCAGACTGAATTAGACTCATTGATTATCAAGATTATCTGCCCAGCTTAATACGATTCCTCTTTCATCTTTTTTAGCTACAAACTCTTCGCAAACCCACAAATCAGAAACTGCAGCTAACTGATCTCCTACATATACTAGAGGTATCCTGTCTCTTACCCAGGGAGGCACCCTATATTCTTGAAAAAGTTTTTTTAATTTTTGAGATTTAGATCTACCTTCTGGTTTACACCTTTCTCCTCCAATCCTTCCTTTAATAGAAATACCAGGCTCAGTTAACTGAGTAGAAATACCTTTACCTAAACTTAACTGCATAGAAAGGGTTCCAGTTGGTAGCTCCAAAGGATTATTTGTATTCCATTTCCAAACCTTCTTATTACTCAATGTTTCTGTTTCAGTTAAAGGCAAGTGACGAAGAAAATTATTAAACCTTCTAATTTGAAATGATCCACTTTCCCCTCTTTTTCCAAAAGTAACAACAGGATTAGAGTTCTCACTGGCAAGAACAATGCTCTTGTAAACTTGATCAGTTATTTTGTTGGATACACCAAGATGAGTATTAATGCCTAGCCAAGTAAATAGAACATTCATTGCCCTTGCATGACTTAGCTCTTTTATTTTAAGTATTGAAAGCCTATCAAGAGATTCAGAGGCACATCTCTTTAAATCTAGAAAAGCTATTTCATCTAGAATTTCATTAGCTTCTTTTGCTTTACTTGATAAGTAAGAAATTGAATTCTTATATTCAGGCCAATTGTCGTTCTTCAAGTTTGGAATAACTTTTTTTCGGATAAAATTTCTTGAAATCGATAAATCTTCATTAGACTCATCTTCTATCCAGTTAACATTAAATTTATTCCCATAATCTAAAAGGTCTTTCTTAGAATAACTTATTAGTGGCCTTATAAGATCAATACCTTCAATTTGAGAATATTTCTCTATTCCTGCTAGACCTTTAATGCCTGTCCCTCTTAGAATCCTAAATAAAATTGTCTCAATGTGATCGTCTTGATGATGGGCTGTACACAAAACATCACCCTTTTCTAAGCAAGAAAAAAATGCTTCGTAACGTGCTTGTCTTAAAATATTTTCATTGGTCTTTGAGTTCTCTAACTCAATTGTTAATGGAATAAAATTTACTCCTAAAACACTACAAAATTTTTCACAATGTTTAATCCAAGATTTACTATTAGGGCTTAAGCCATGATTTACATGTATTGCAAAGACTCTTTCCTTGAATTCCGGAATGCTAACCAAACTATGCAATAGAACTGAAGAATCTAAGCCTCCAGAAAAAGCTACTGCAATTCGACTGTAATTCTCTAAATTAATTTCTCTTAAGTTATCTGGAACAAACATGTTCTACTTATGCCCATAAGACATTAACCTTTTGTATCTGGTTTCTAAGAGAGAAGAAATAGGTTTTGTTCTTAAATTATCTAGATTATCAATTATTGACTTTTTTAACATAAGAGCAGCTTGATCTGGATTCCTGTGCGCACCCCCCAAAGGTTCATCGATGATTTCATCAATTAGTTTTAACTTCAATATGCTCTCAGCATCCATAAGCATAGCCTCAGCAGCATCAGAGGCCTTTTCAGCATCACGCCAAACTATTGACGCACAAGCTTCAGGAGAAGCAACAGAATAAGTAGCATATTTCATCATAGAAATGTGGTCACCTACGGCTATGGCCAAAGCTCCTCCAGATCCTCCCTCGCCTATGATATTTACAAGTAAAGGGGTTCTAAGTGAAGACATAAGCAATAAGTTATTAGCTATAGCTTCACTTTGACCTCTTTCTTCACTATCTATTCCTGGGTAAGCCCCAGGGGTATCAACTAGTGTTACCACTGGTAAGCCAAATTGTTCAGCTAATTTCATTAGCCTTCCAGCTTTTCTATACCCTTCAGGTTGGGACATGCCAAAATTCCTTTCAATCTTATCATCAGTGGATCTTCCCTTTTCATGGCCTATCAGCACCAATCGATGATCTCCTATTTGCGCTAATCCTCCTATTAAAGCCTTATCATCTCCGTAATGCCTATCTCCATGAAGCTCATCAAAATCTGTACAAATCTTATCTACAATATCTATAAAATGCGGTCTTTGAGGGTGTCTGGCTACTTGAACACACTGCCAGATGTTTAAATTTTTGTAGATTTGTTCAGTTAATTTAATAATAGAGTCATTGAGTTTCGATATTTCCTTCTTCAAGTCTTGCCCTTGCGTCTGATCAGAAGATTGCAATTCTTGAATCTTATTCTCCAAAGCACCAATTGGTTCTTCAAAGTCTAAATAATCGTTGGACATAACAATGCATTAATGAATATGAGGTCGAGCATAATACACCAAATGAACATTACCCTTTCCACATATGCTTTCTAAAGATCTGTAAGAGGCATCGTCTACATTAACTGTTAGCTCTTCAGGTAATTTAATATCAGCTCTAGCTTTATCTCCAGAGTAAGAAATAACTACGGGGCTTCCTGAGCCATTAGAAGACATCTCTCTTAACTGAGAAGTTAAGTAATCGACTTCTTTAAAGTCCTTATTAACAGAGATTTTAATGAATTTTATAAACTCTTTTCGTGCTTGATCAAATGAAAGAATTCTTTCTGCCACCATCTTGTACGAAGGGTTATTTTTGTCACCGGAATAGCTGTCTTTTTCAATCACCCCTTCAGCTACTATTATTTGTCCTTTCTTTAAGACGCTCCTGTACGTATCAAATGCTTCAGACCAAACTGAAATTTCTAATCTGCTTGTTGAATCATCTAAAGTAGCAAAAGCATATCGTCCATGCCTTCCCTGTCTAACGTTTAAATGCATTAGCATTCCGGCAACTCTTTGTTTGTGAGTCGCTTCTTCAAGCTCGGATATGAATAGCCCACACATTTTTCTAACTTCTTCCCTCTTTCCTTCAATCGGGTGTGATTCTAAATAGAAGCCCAGGGAACTCCATTCATTAGCAAGGATATCAAAGTCTTCTTCTTTCCTACCTTTTAAATCTATTTCTTTCTCTTCACTAAGATCATCACTAAACAAGTCTTGTATTTGGCTCTCAGAACGTTCTTGGGATTGTTCAGCTTTCTTTAAAACAGGATCAATTAAATTATAAAGTTTTTTTCTATCTCCTATAGAGTCCATCGCTCCGGACCCTATTAAAGTAGTTAGCGCTCTCTTATTGAGTCTATTACTACCCACTCTTATACAGAAATCATAAAAATCTTTGAATGGGCCTCTCTCTCTTGCACTGATAATTGAGTTAACTAAGGATTCACCGATACCTTTAATTGCACCCAATCCATAAAGAATAGTTTTTTCGTCAAGGTCCTGAAATTCAAAAAAACTTAAATTAATATCTGGTTTAAGAACTTGTAATCCAATTGAACGACAATCATCAACAAACATTTGTATTCTGTCAGTAGAATCTAGTTCAGCTGAAAGTGTTGAAGACATAAACTCAGATGGATAATGCGCTTTTAACCAAGCTGTCTGATAAGCAATTAAGGCATAAGGCACAGAATGACATCTATTAAACCCGTATCCAGCAAACTGTTCTATTTGATCAAATAAATTTTCTGCATACCTTTTATTTACTTTTTTATTTACTGCGCCATCAATAAAATCCTTTCGCATTTTTTCCATTTCATCTTTTTTCTTTTTTCCCATTGCTCTTCTTAAGATATCGGCTTGACCTAAGCTAAAGCCAGACAGCTCTTGTGCAATTTGCATCACTTGTTCTTGATAGACAATGACTCCATAAGTCGAACTCAGAACCTTCTTTACAGATTCATGGCCATAAGTTACTTCTTCACGTCCGTGTTTTCTATCAATATACGAATCCACCATATTCATGCCCAGTGCACCTGGCCTATAAAGAGCATTCATGCTAACTATGTCTTCGAAGTCATTTGGTTTTAACTGTTTCAGATATTCTTTCATTCCTCGCGATTCAAGCTGAAAAACTCCTGTTGTTAGACCTCTTTGAAGAAGCTTGAAGGTCTCTTTATCATTTAAGGGTAGATTATTTATATCTATAGGCTCTTTCTTTCTTTTTTGATTTATTCTTTTCAGTGATCGATCTATTACGGTTAAAGTTTTTAAACCTAAAAAATCAAATTTAACTAACCCAGCAGACTCAACATCCCCCATATCAAATTGTGTAGCTACAGTTCCTCTTTCTTGATCAACTACAAGCGGTGTAAAATCTGTTAAAGCAGTAGGCGCAATAACAACTCCGGCTGCATGCGTGCCAACACTTCTTGATAGTCCTTCTAATTTTAGAGACATATCAAAGACCTCTTTGCTCTCTTCATTTGCGTCTATAAGCTCCTTAAATTCCTTTTCCTTATAAGCATCCTCTAAAGAGATACCTAGTACATCTGGTATTGCCTTAGCTAATCTGTCTCCAAAACCATAGGGTTTTCCTAGAACCCGAACAACATCGCGTAAAACAGCTCTTGCTGCCATAGTGCCTCTTGTGCTTATTTGAGCCACTGAGTCTTTGCCATATTTTTCTGTTACATATTCAAGAACTTTATCTCTGCCTTCCATGCAGAAATCAATATCGAAATCTGGATTACTTACCCTATCTGGATTTAAAAATCTTTCGAAAAGTAAATCGTACTTAATTGGATCTATTGCCGTTATACCCAAAGCATAGGCAGTAATAGAACCCGCACCTGAACCACGACCAGGACCTACTGGAATCTCATTTTTTTGAGCCCAATTTACAAAATCAGCGACAATAAGAAAGTATCCCTCAAATCCAAGCTTACATATCATGTCCAATTCGTACTCTAATCTTTCCATATAAATCTTTTCATCGATTTCATAAAAATTAACTGATTTAGAGATCTCGTTAAACCTTGTTTTTAAGCCTTCTGTAGCTTTCTTTCTTAAATGTTCTTTAGTGGTAATTTCTCCAGGAACTTCGAAATCAGGTAGGTAAAACTCTCCCAATTCTAATTCCAGATTACATTTTTTTGAGATTAAGACTGTATTTTCTATAGCTTCCGGTATATCAGAGAATTTTTCAATCATCTCTTCAGTAGAAGAGAAGTATTGATCTTCTAGATAATGTTTTGTTCTTGTAGAATCAGATAAAACCTCTCCTTTTTGTATACAAACTCTTGCTTCATGTGCTTCAAAATCAGAGGGGCTTTCATCATCTGGATCTATCGGACTAAGAAATCTAACATCATTTGTAGCGACTATTGGTATAGCTAATTCTTCGGCTAAATTTACGGCTGAAAGGTTGTACTGCTCTTCATCTTCCCTGCCTATTCTTTGAACCTCTATAAAGAAATCATCTCCATAAATTTTTTTAAAGTAATCTACTCTCTTCTTAGCTAAATTATTATTTTTCAATAAAAGAGCTTGCCCAATATGCCCATTTTGTCCGCCAGATAAAGCAATTAGTCCTTCCGAATAATCTGCTAACCACTCTATCTTAACCAGTGGGTTTCCTGTTTCTTGTCCCTCTATGTAAGCCTTAGAAACCAGTTTCGTTAAATTGGTATAACCTTTTTTGTTTTTAACTAATAAAACAAACGGCGCACCATTACTTCCTTCATCTTTAATCAATCTTATTTCACAACCCACTATAGGCTTTATACCCTTCTCCCTTGCTATCCGATAAAACTTAACAAGTCCAAAAAGGTTGGTTAAATCTGTTAATGCGACAGCTGGAAAATTGTATTCAGAAGAACGATCTATTAGATCCTCTATTCTTATGATTCCATCTGACAATGAATACTCAGAGTGTAAATGTAAATGAACAAAATCCTGAGGTTGCATAATTAAAATTATTTATCTTTTAATGGCCTAAATGATGCTCTATGTTGCTCACAAGGTCCATACATTTCTAGCGCATTGAAATGCAATTTTGTTGGGTAACCTTTGTGCTTTAAAAATCCATATTGAGGAAATTTTTTATCTAATTTCTTCATGAACTCATCTCTTGTTACTTTAGCTATGATTGAAGCTGCCATTATGCTTTTATGCTTTGTATCACCTTTGATTATTGTAGTAGAAGGTACATGCAGATCAGGCTTACTAATACCATCAATAACTACTTTATCCGGTTTTATTTTTAGACCTTCCACAGCCTTTTTCATAGCCAAGAGAGTAGCTTGTAGAATATTTATGCTGTCTATCTTCTTTGATGAAATAAAAGCAGTGTTCCATGACAAGGCTTTCTCCTTTATAAGAAAGTATAACTCTCTCCTTTGTTTTTCTGATAGAGACTTAGAATCAGCTAATTCATTGAAAGAATAATTTTTTGGCAGTATAACTGCTGCTGCCACAACAGGCCCTGCCAAAGGTCCTCTGCCCGCTTCGTCTACTCCAGCTATAAATTTCAAATCATCTCAGCAATAACCTTGGCTGCAGTATCGGGACCATCAGCTTTAAGCTCCGAGTGAATCTTTTCAAA
>LUMJ01000116.1_pt2 | contig 59423 bp, 82 predicted proteins | sample 729631 | NCBI WGS metagenome assembly LUMJ01 (sample SAMN03860266, study PRJNA289734) | marine metagenome | biome: seawater column; feature: ocean; material: water; isolation source: Red Sea water column Station 22 - depth 500m | place: Saudi Arabia: Red Sea | collected 2011-10-15 | depth 500 m
CATCACCAATTAATTTGTACTTACAATGTAGAGTACGATGAAGATTTTATAGAAGGTGTACCTGACACTATATCTCTCCATAGAAAGAAACAGACAAACACTTTATATACAATTAATGCATTGAATGAAACTATTAGAGAATTGAATAATGGTAAGTTAGATAAGAGTTTTCCAATACCCTGGGAAAGTTATCAAAACAGTTTACTACTGACAAATGAAGAAGGCCTCAATAAAATAAGGACAAGAATTTATACCATAGTAGATGTAAAAACTTGGGATAAAACCGAAAAATAAATTGTATTTTTCAGAAGTTCAATAATATATATTATTGATGAAGGTTGTTATAATAACAACTATGAATTGTAAATTAATAAATAATAATAAGGAGATACAAAATGGATCTAGACGCAATTCGCAAGAAACTCACTCAACTACAAACAACAAACACACGGACTTCAAATCTTTGGAAGCCTTCACCTGGTAGAACCCAGGTGAGGATTGTACCGTATAAGCACAATAAAGATAATCCGTTTATTGAGTTGTATTTTCATTATGAATTAGGAGATAGGTCTTATTTATCCCCAGTCAGTTTTGGTCGTCCAGACCCGATTGAGGAGTTCGCTGATAAGTTAAAGACAGGTGGTAATAAAGAAGATTATCGACTTGGTAAGAAACTTGAAGCGAAGATGAGAACCTTTACTCCAGTAGTAGTTCGTGGTGAAGAAAGTGAAGGAGTTAAGTTTTGGGGTTTTGGTAAGATGGTTTACCAAGAACTACTTTCTATTATAGCTGACCCTGATTATGGTGACATTACTGACCCTGTAAATGGTAGGGATGTTTCTGTAGAGTTCAAGACAGCTGAAGAAACTGGTGCTTCATTTCCCAAAACTACTATTCGTGTAAAACCTAATCAAACGGCTCTTACAGAAGATTCTACTTTGTTAGAAAGTCTTTTGGATAATCAGATGGATATTCGTGAGATATATCAAGAGAGAACTTATGATGAGTTGACAGAGGTATTGAATGATTGGTTAAATCCGTCAGACGAAAAGACAGAAGAAAGTGAACGTGTAGAAGAATCATCTACTGTTACTGAAAATGTAGTATCTGACGCCTCAGAAGCATTTGACGAACTGTTTAATAAGTAGGTCTAAGAATGACTTCACGAGATGAGTTAGCAAGTATATTAGCTGACAATCTAAATAAACAGTTTAGCGAATCAAAAGTAGCTTACTTTCTTGATGGTACGGATATAACACCTACCGATATAAAGGAGTTCGTGTCTACAGGTTCAACAATGTTGGACTTAGCTATTTCAAATAAATCACATGGTGGAATAGCTGTGGGTAGAATCACCGAAATTAATGGCTTAGAATCAAGTGGTAAATCTCTACTTGGAGCTCATATCTTAGCTGAGACACAACGACGTGGTGGAGTAGCAGTGTATATAGATACTGAAACTTCAGTAAGTACTGAGTTTTTAGCTGCCATTGGTATTGATGTAAACAACATGCTTTATCTTCATTTGGAGACAGTAGAGGATGTTTTTTCAGCTATAGAAGAGATAGTAGCTAAAGTACGTGAGTCGGATAAGGATAGATTAGTAACTATTCTTGTAGATTCATTAGCTGCGGCTACAACTAAAGTAGAGTTAGAAGCTGATTTTGATAAAGATGGTTGGGCAACAGCCAAAGCAATCATTATATCAAAAGCTATGAGGAAAATCACACAGATGATTGGTAGAGAGAAGATAGCTCTTGTCTTTACAAATCAGTTAAGACAAAAACTTGGTGTGATGTTTGGTGACCCTTGGACTACAAGTGGTGGTAAAGCTTTACCATTCCACGCTTCAACTAGAATCAGGTTAAAGAATCTTGGTCAAATCAAAGATACTAAAAAGAATACTATAGGTATGAAAATCAGAGCCCAAGTAATCAAAAATAGATTAGGGCCTCCGATGAGACATGCCGATTTTGATTTGTATTTTGAAACGGGTATTGATGACCCTGGTAGTTGGTTACGAGTATTAAAAGACCATAAGTTAGTTAAAAATAGAGGTGCTTGGTATACTATGAATGACCATAATGGAAAAGAAATGAAATTCCAATCTAAGAGTTGGTCAGAAAAATTATCAGATAAGGATTTCAAGAATCACATCTATGATAAGATATGTGAAGCTCTTATTCTGAAATACGACCAAAGCTTTGGAATAGATGATGTAACGGTTACAGTTGACGAAGTAGAAGATGATTGATGTCCAATGGTAGATACATTTCTATACTTGATGAGATAAAAAGAAAAGGCGGGCAGGTAGATAACGGCGAACCTAATGATAAAGTACTGATAATAGATGGCCTGAATACTTTTATAAGAGTATTTAGTGTTTTACCAACTACTAACGATGATGGTATTCACGTTGGTGGAATAGTTGGTTTTCTAAAGTCAGTTGGTTACTCCATAAAAACGTTAAGACCCACTCGATGTATCATCGTATTTGATGGTAAGGGTGGGTCTCACCGCCGCCGAAAACTATTTCCCGAGTACAAGAAAAGAAAGCGTACATCGTATAGAGTAAACCGTGTCGAACAGGTTTCTTCACAAGAAGATGAACGACACAATATGATTCTACAGCTTAAAAGGTGTGTAGAATATTTAAGTTTACTTCCACTCACGATATTCAGTACTGAAAACATAGAAGCCGATGATGTTATAGCTTATATAACAAAACAGGTTTTAACAGAAAGTAAGATTACTATAATGTCTACAGACAAAGATTTCTTACAGTTAGTTGATGAGAGAATTTCTGTGTGGAATCCTGTTAGGAAAAAGTTATATAACCCCGACGGCGTCATAAAAGATTATGAGATAGCACCAAATAATTTTCTATTATATAGGGTGTTGGATGGTGATAAATCAGATAATATACCAGGAATAAAGGGAGCTGGTATTAAAACAATACAGAAGTATTTTAATTCTGTAATGGAGAGTGAAAATTCGAGTGTAAAAGACCTAATAGTATTAGCAGAGCAAAAAAAAGATGAATTTAAACTTTATAAAAATGTATATAATAATAGGGAACAAGTGTTATTGAATGAGAAATTGATGCAATTACATAATGTTAACATATCAGCTTCAACAAAAACAAAAATTGTTAGACAAGTAAACGGGCCTATAAAAAGAATGATAAAGTTTAAGTTTCAAAAAATGTTTATGGAAGATAAGTTATACTCTGGGTTACCAAACTTAAATAGTTGGTTGATGACTACTTTTAATAGGTTGAATAGAATGGCAGAGAAGTCTAATGGGTAGAAAACGAATATATTTTACAGAGGAAGAGAGAAAAGAAGCACAACGTCGTTGGCAGTTGGAATATTATTATAGAAACAGAGAACGATTGAAGAAAGAAGCTAGAGATAGATATAGAAAAAGGAATTATCAATTAAGGGAAAATGAAAGGGTTAAGAAATTGTACGGAGAGCGAACAGATAAATGACTGATACATTAACAAAGTTTGGTTCTTCATTTCAATCAAAGATTATAATGTCTTTATTGAATAGTAAAGAATTTATACAAACTATATCTGATATTATAGAACCAAGTATTTTTGATTCGGATGCAAATAAGTGGTTGGTTAAAACAATAAAAGATTATTTTTTAGAGTATAAAACACCACCGACTCTTGAGGTGTTAAAAATAAAAGTTGGAGAAGTAGAAAACGATATATTAAAAACATCAGTTGTAGAAAAATTAAAGGACGCTTGGAATTATAGAGAAGCAGCGGATTTGGATTTTGTAAAGAAAGAAGTCTTGACTTTTTGTAAGAATCAGACATTAAAAGAAGCCATAGTAAAGTCAGTAGACCTGTTACAAAATAAAGAATACGATGAAATTAAAGTAATTATAGATAAAGCTTTGAAAGCTGGTACTACAAAAGATATTGGACACGATTATTTAATCAGTATGGAAGAAAGATTAACTAAGTCAACAAGAGATACTATTAAAACTTCGTGGGACATTATTAATGAAGTAATGGATGGTGGTTTGGGTAAGGGAGAACTTGGAGTTATTGTAGCTCCAGCAGGTGTAGGTAAAACTTGGTGTTTACAATCCATAGGAGCAAGTGGAGTAAAACAGGGGTTAACAGTAATACATTATACATTAGAATTAAACCAAAGTTATGTAGGTCTTAGATATGATACAATTTTTAGTGGTGTACCGACAACAAATATAAAATTCTATAAAGAAGAAGTTGAAAAGAAAATTAAAAAACTTAAAGGTAGTTTGTTAATTAAATATTTTCCAACTAAGTCTGTAGGTGTTCAAGGAATAGAAGCTCATTTGAAACAAGTGGAAATTCAAGGTATAATTCCAGATTTGGTTATTGTAGACTACGCTGATATATTAAGAGGTGTAGGTAATGAGAGAAGATTTGTATTAGAAAATGTATATGAAGATTTAAGAGGACTTGCGGGTGAAGTAGAAGTTCCAATATGGACAGCTTCACAAGCAAATAGAAGTTCATTAGAAGAAGATATAATTGACGCGACAAAAGTTTCGGAGTCATATGCAAAGGTTATGATAGCGGATTTTGTAGTTTCATTGTCAAGAAAAGTGGAAGATAAAATAGCGAATACAGCACGACTTCATATTATTAAAAATAGGTTTGGTTTGGATGGAGTTACTTACCCAACAACTATGAACACGAATACAGGAATACTTGACGTGTATGATAATCAGTCTGTATATGGTAAAGAGACACAATCTAAGATGAATAACTCTGAAGAATATTTAAGAAAACAATTAGCAAACAAATATAATGATATGAATAAAAATGTAGAGGGATTTGAATGATAGATTGTAGTATATATTATATTTACTAATGACACAGAAAAGCAAACGATTATAATTTAAGGAGATTTGTTATTTATGGATAAGTTTCATTTGTCAGAAAATTTTATTAATAAGTATAAAAGAAAAAAACCACCATTTGGTTTTAACGGTTTGGGTGAATTAGTTTATATGAGAACATATTCTCGTATTAAGGAAAATGGAAAAAACGAACATTGGTGGGAAACTGTTCGTAGAGTTGTAGAGGGAACATATACCATGCAAATGAGTTGGATTAATCAATACCAACTTGGTTGGAATCCCTGGCAAGCACAGCGGTCAGCACAGGAAATGTATGATCGTATTTTTTATATGAAATTTTTACCACCTGGTAGAGGTCTTTGGGCTATGGGAACTCCCATTACAGAAGAAAAGGGATTGTATGCTGCACTTAATAATTGTGCATTTGTATCAACTTCTACTATTAAGGATGATTATTCAAAACCATTCTGTTTTCTAATGGATGCTTCTATGTTAGGAGTTGGAGTTGGTTTTGATGTAAAGGGTGCTGGTGAGGTTTTGATTAAAGGTCCTAACATAGATAGAACAACTGAAGTATATGACATTCCAGATACAAGAGAGGGGTGGGTAGAATCTGTCAGATTATTGTTAGAGTCATACTTTCACGGTACTTCAATAGTTGAATTTGATTACACAAAGATACGACCCGAAGGAAAACCAATTAAAGGTTTCGGTGGAGTATCCAGTGGCCATGAACCTCTAAAAGAAGTACATGAGACAGTACGACAGGTATTAGATGAAAATATCGGTTCACCTATTTCTATAACAGCTATTGTTGATATTATGAACCTTATAGGAAAATGTGTAGTAGCAGGGAATGTTCGTAGAACAGCAGAAATTGTATTTGGTGACCCTTTTGATGAAGAATATTTAGATTTAAAAAATTATAAAGTAAATAAACATAGAGAAACTTATGGTTGGACTTCTAATAATTCGGTCTTTGCCGAAATTGGTATGGATTATAATGATGTATGTAAAAGAGTAAATAGTAACGGTGAACCTGGTTTTGCTTGGTTGGAAAATATGAGAGGTTATTCTCGTATGAAGAATGGAGCAGACCACAAAGACCATAGAGTAGCTGGTGGTAATCCTTGTCTGGAACAAAGTTTGGAGTCCTATGAACTTTGTTGTCTCGTAGAAACATTTCCAAGTAATCATAAGAATTTAGAAGATTATAATAGAACATTAAAATATGCTTATCTCTACGCTAAGACTGTAACACTTGGTAAAACACATTGGCCTGACACCAACAGAGTTATGTTAAGAAATCGTAGAATTGGTTGTAGTGTAAGTGGAGTAGCTCAGTTTATAAGTAAAAACGGATTAGAAGAGTTAAGGTCGTGGTTAGAGAGTGGCTATGATACAATACAGGAGTGGGATAAAATGTATTCAGATTGGTTAGCTGTACCACGTTCTATTAAAACTACATCAGTAAAACCAAGTGGTACAGTCTCATTGTTAGTAGGAGCTACACCTGGTATGCACTATCCCGAGAGTCGTTTTTACATTCGTAGAATGAGACTATCTAAACACAGTTCCTTGATTGAACCACTGAAAAAAGCAAAATATAAAATAGAACCAGCGTTTGGTTCAGAAGATACAACAGTAGTTGTAGAAATTCCTGTAGATGTAGGTGAAGATATAAGGACAGCTAACGAACTTACGATTTGGGAACAATTCAGTTTAGCAGCCTTCTTACAACGACATTGGGCAGATAATCAAGTTAGTTGTACAGTTACATTTGACCCCGAAACAGAAGGAGACCAATTACCAAATGTGTTGAATTATTTTCAATATCATTTGAAAGGTATTTCATTACTACCTAGGTCAAGTGGGGGTGTATACAAACAGATGCCTTATGAAGCTATAAATGAAAAGAAATATAATAAAATAGTTAAAGGGTTGGGATTTTTGTCGTTTAGACAAATAGAAGGTAATGAAGCTGTTGTAGATAAATTTTGTAATAATGATGTTTGTGAATTACCAGGAGAAATATTACAAAAAAGTTCTTGACTTTTTCGTTAAATTGTAGTATATTAAGGTTATAACAATGTATCAAAATATTCATTTTGACCCATATAAAAAACAAATACATCTTTGGGATGATGAAAAGGGACATATAGTTTTCCCATATAAAAAGTACGCTTATGTAAAGAATAGTAATGGTAATTTTGTTTCTTTGTATGGTGATAAAGTAAAAAAGGTATATAGGTGGGATGATGACCAACCTAATTTATTTGAATCTGATATAAATCCAGATATGAGAGTATTGGTTGATATGTATACAGATTCCGATGATATTTCTGAAGGTCATAGAAAGATGTATTTTGATATTGAGGTGGAAGTCACCGAGGGGTTTCCAGACCCGAAAAAAGCTGATAATAAAATATACTCTATCGCGATGTATGATGAATTAACTGATGAGTATTATTGTTACGTTCTCGGTGATAATATGGATAACTATAATACTGATAATGTATTTGTAGAATTCTTTAATAGAGAATCAGCTCTGTTAAACAAATTTTTTGTAAAATATAATGAAATAAAACCGACAATTATAAGTGGGTGGAATGTAGATGGATTTGATATTCCATACTTGTATAATAGAACTGAAAAGATTCTTGGTAAAGATATAGCCAATATGCTCTCACCGATTCATCAGGTAAATTGGAGAGAGTGGCAGGCACGATATGATATAGCGGGGGTATCTTGTTTGGATTATTTGATTCTTTATAAGAGGTTTACTTTTATACAAAAATCATCATATAGGTTAGATGATATAGCCAAGGAAGAAGTGGGTGATGTAAAGATAAGTTATGAAGGAACATTAAATGATTTATATGAGACAGATATACAAAAGTTTATAGATTATAACCTCAATGATGTTAAACTTATTAAGAAATTAGATGATAAGTTGGATTTTATTAATATAGCACGAGGTATTTGTCATTTGGGTCATGTTCCTTATGAGGATATTTTGTATTCAAGTAGATATTTAGAGGGAGCTATATTGACATATCTTAAAAAAATTGGAGTTATAGCACCAAATAGAGACCCAAAGGGTAAAGACCTTATAGGTAGAGATGAAAAGATAATAGGAGCATATGTTCAAGAACCACAAAGAGGTAAACATGATTGGGTATATGATTTAGATGTTACATCTATGTATCCTTGTATTATTATGAGTTTAAATATATCACCAGAAACAAAAATAGGAAAGGTTACTGGGTGGGATGCAGAACAATATGTAAAGGGAGTTAAGAAAACTTATACTATTGAAATGGGTGGTAAGGAACGTGGTAAGTTTACGAGTGAAGAATTTAAGACGTTTTTTGGAAAGAATGAAGTATCTATTTCAGCGAACGGCGTTTTATATAGAAATGATAAGAAGGGTCTTATTCCTGCAGTATTAACTACATGGTTTGATAAGAGAGTTGAATATAAAAAACTGATGAAGAAGTTTGGTGAAGCAGGTGATAATGATAAGTATGAATATTTTAAAAGACGACAACATATACAAAAGATTGTATTAAACTCTTTGTATGGTGTTTTGGGTCTACCTATTTTTAGATTTTATGATACTGATAACGCAGAAGCGGTTACTACAACAGGTCAATTACTTATAAAATATACCAAGAAAATAGGTAATCATTTTTATAACAAAGAACTTGAAACCAATAATGATTTTTGTATTTATGTTGACACCGATTCGGTGTTCTTTTCAGCTCTACCTTTAATACAAAATAGATTCAAAGATAAAACTATGAGTGATGTAATGATGACTCAGAGAATTTTAGAGATAGCATCGGAAGTTCAAGAGTTTATTAATGATATGTATGTCCATTTCGCGAGTAGATTTTGTAATGTAAATGAACATCGGTTTGAAATTAAACAGGAGATAATAGCTAAGAGTGGATTGTTCATTACTAAGAAACGATATGGTATGAAGGTTATTAATGACAATGGAGTAAAAACTGATAAAATTTTGGTAAAGGGGTTGGATACAGTAAGGAGTAATTTTCCAACAGCAATGAGAACTTTATTAAAAAAGGTTTTGGAAGATATATTGATGGACGTACCGAAAGATAAAATTGATGAAACAATAATTGGTTTTAAAAACGGTATGAAGAAAATGGGATTTGATGAAATCTCTATGCCAACAGGAGTAAAACGTATAGATAAGTTTATAGAGAAAGGAGATACAGGAAACTCAGTTATGACTTCATATAAAAAGGCAACTCCCGTTCACGTTAAATCAGCGATGGCATATAATGATTTACTTAGGTATTATAATCGAGATAAAAAATATTCATTTATAAGTAATGGTGAGAAGATTAGGTGGGTGTATTTGAAACAAAATCCTTTAGGTATAAATTCTTTAGCTTATAAAGGACATGAAGACCCAATTGAAATAATAGATTATATTAAGAAATATATAAATCACGATAAGATATTTAATCAAGTATTAAAAAAGAAAATAGATATGTTTTATGAAAGTATGAAATGGGGAGCCCCTGTGGATAAAGAACATTCTATAGAAAGATTTTTTTGATTTTGGGTTATTCTATATATATGTATATATGGTTATATTAAGGAGAAAGTTATAATGAATAAATCTACGTTAACCAGATTTATTGAGAAATATCATCTTGGGGGCAACACAAGTTCTGTTGTTCTTAATAGTAAAGATAGTTCTTTGAGTACACGTTTTGTATCAAGGGATAAATCTTTACTTGGTGAAGTAATTCTTGATAATTGGAATTTTGAAGATGTTGATATGGGAGTCTATGATACTGACCAATTCTTGAGATTGTTGTCTGTTCTTTCGGATGATATACAATTAAGATTGAATGTCATAGACAACAAAGCAGTATCTTTAATGTTGAGTGACAATAAAGCATCCGTGAATTTTATGTTGTCTGACTTGTCAGTTATTAATAAACCACCCGAAATGAAAAGAGTACCCGACTTTGAAGTAAAGATAAAAGTGGATACTGATTTCATAAAAAAGTTTGTTGTAGGTAAGACAGCTTTACAGGATACAGATACATTTACTGTATTAACAGACGATGATGTTAAGGTGGTTATTGGATATTCTAATATCAATACTAACAGAGTTACATTACCAGTGGAAACGGAGTCACACGAAGATATAGATAATGTTTCATTCAACGCTGAGTTGTTTAAGAATGTACTTATAGCCAATAAGGAGTGTGAAACAGCTACTCTTGAAATTAGTTCAGAAGGATTAGCTCGTATCAATTTTAAAGTTGATAATTATAATGCAACATATTACTTAGTAGCAGTTGCTGATGTTGACTGATAAAATCTACCAAGGACATTCGTTAGAAGTTCTAAAAACATTTCCAAATGAAAGTATAGATATGTGTATTACATCACCGCCATATTGGGGACTTAGAGATTATGGAACTAATCCTCAAGTATGGGATGATGAATATTATAGGGGTGAATGTGAACACGATTGGGGAGAGAGATTATTACATCCAAGTAGAGGAAATCGTGGTGAGGTTGTTGAAACAAAACACAAAGCTGTTGGTATTAAACAACCCCACACTATAAACTCTCAGGAATGTAATGTATGTGGAGCTTGGAAAGGTGAATTGGGACTTGAACCAGATTTTAATTTGTATATCAAACATCTGTGTGATATATTTGATGAAGTTAAAAGAGTTCTTAAAAAGTCAGGTAGTTGTTGGGTAAATATAGGTGATACATATTATACAAAAAGTGGTAGTGCTTTTAAAAATAGTAGGTTAGTAAAAAAATCTTATGTTAAATCTACTGGTCTTAATAAAGCTAATACGGTTAGGGGTTTGGGACTTTTACCAACAAAATCACTCACACAAATACCAAGTAGATTTGCTATTGAAATGATTGATCGTGGTTGGACATTGAGAAACGAAATTATATGGCACAAACCAAGTTGTATGCCAACCAGTGCCGTAGATAGATTCACAGTAGATTTTGAGAAATTATTCTTCTTTACAAAAAACAAAAAGTACTATTTTAAACAACAATTAGAACCATTAAAACCTTTGAATAGGTGGGGTGGTCCAGTAATAAAACCACCACTAGATACTAAAGTAGACGTTGATAACAGTCCGTATTCGGTGTCCTATCGCACAAGAAACATGCAACCTAAACAAGAGGGTAGAAACAAGAGAACAGTATGGTCAATAAATACAAAGGGATTTTCGGAGGCTCACTTCGCTACCTTTCCACCAGAATTAATTGAAAGTCCGATAGATGCCGGGTGTCCAGATAATGGTGTAGTATTAGACCCGTTTTTCGGTAGTGGAACAACAGCAGAAGTAGCTATGGAACAGGATAAAAAATGGGTTGGGATAGAATTAAATCAAGAATATATAGATATAGCTAATAAACGATTGAAAAGTCCAACAAGAAAATATGAAACGAGAAAGAAAAGTGAAAAGTTCTGGGAATAATATTTATAAGAAACACTCTCTATGGGTTGAAAAGTACCGACCTTCCAAGCTAGATACTTACATTGGGAATGATCATCTCAAAAGTAAAGTGTCTATTTATCTAGAGAGTGGTGACTTACCACATCTTCTACTATACGGGAAGGCAGGTACAGGTAAGACCACTCTCGCTAAAATTCTGACGAAACAAATTGAATGTGATCATTTGTATATCAATGCTTCTGATGAAAATAACATAGAGACAGTAAGAACTAAAATAAAGAACTTCGCTTCCTCAGTAGGATTCAAAGATTTAAAAATAATTACGCTCGACGAGTGTGACTATATAACTCCAAATGCACAAGCGGCTTTAAGGAATCTAATGGAAACCTTCAGTAAACATTGTAGGTTTATTTTAACTTGTAATTACGTCGAGCGTATAATTGAACCAATACAGAGTAGGTGTCAATCTTTTCACATAGAACCATTAACAAGAATAGAAGTGGCTAGACATTTGGTTGGCAATATTCTTAACAATGAAAATGTTGAATATGATTTGGAAGATATTAAGGTTATAGTAGATAGTAATTATCCAGATATTCGTAGAGTAATAAACTCCGCTCAAAGAAATGTTGTAAATGGTAAACTTGTTTTGGATACTGAGAGTATATTACAAAATGATTATAAGTTAAAACTATTAGAAATATTAAAAATACAAGATAAGAAAGACGCCTTTAAAAATATCAGACAATTACTTACAGATAATAGAGTAAGAGATTACACCGATTTATTTAGATTGTTATATGATAAAGTTGATGAATATGGGTCTGGTCATATAGCAGAGTGTATTTTGATAATAGCGAAGTATGAACTGAGTGATAGTCAGGTCGTAGATAAAGAAATTAACGCGATGGCAATGTTAATAGAATTATTACAGGAGATAAAATAATGAGTACGAAACCTATAAAACCATTACCACAGGCACAAGTTCAAGTAGATTTAAGTGAGGCAGATACTATTAAATGTACTAGTTGTAGTAATTATTTATTTATTAGTTCATTTGTATTGAAAAGATTATCAGCATTAGTATCACCAACTGGACAGGAAACATTAGTCCCAGTTCAAGTTTACAGTTGTGGTAATTGTGGTAAGGTAGCTGATAAATTTTTAAAAGGTGCTGGTTTAGGACTTGAAGAAGAAGAAAACTGAAAAGAAAAAAAAGGAAAATAAACCAAAGAGTGATTCACTTTTTACAAAAAAATCTGAAGCAGGTAAGGGTGATTCACCAAGAATAGGTATATCTACAGATGAATGGGAAAAAAAGTGGGAAGCGGTCTTCGGTAAAAAAGAAGAGTCTGTTCGACCACATAAATCAAATAACGGGAGTTCAAAATCCTAATTATTGGGAAGAGATATCAGAAGAAGATAAGAAGTCTTGGTCTAATTATATGGTTCATAGATTTTTATCTATGAAAACGGAATGGATTGGTTTTGTAAATCAAGTTCAAAAGTATACTTTAAATCCGAAAGACTTATATAAGTTGTATGTTGATGTAATCCCTAAAAAGAAACAATGGCTTCGTTATGTTAAGAAAAAGAAAGAGATGGATTTTCCAAAAGAAATGTTAGAAGTTGTTAGTAGATATTTTGAGGTTAGTTTACAAGAAGCTCAGGAAATGGTAGAGTTGTATTTTACAACTAATAAAGATGAGTTAAGAAGTATTTTAGAAATGTATGGTAATGATAAAAAGGAAATAAATAAATGGCTAATGTGATAAAAGAAAGTAGTAAAAAGAAAACTATAGGTGCCGATAATATATCACCTGTAAATTATTTGGAAAAGACTTATCCAGTAATGACAGAGGAGTTTAAAAGATTACAACGCGAAGATTATGAATTGTTTTGTCAGAAACAAAGTGATTATGGTCCGTCAAACATAGCAATGGGAACTAACTTGGAACGAAAAGAGGATATTAAATTGTCAACTACGGGTTTGGTTGTACGGATAAATGATAAGGTTAATAGATTAGTTAATCTTGTGGTGAGACAAAATAGAGAAGGAATTTCTGAAACTGTTATGGATTCGTTTCAGGATTTAACAAATTATAGTATAATGGCAAGGATTGTTAGAAATGGGAAATGGGGAAAATAACTCTAAAAATATTTCTTATAGTCAATTTTCAATATGGGATAAATGTCCACATAGATGGAAATTAAATTATATAGATAATCTTAGAGAATTTACAGATAATATATATACTTTATTTGGAACTTCAATGCACGAAGTTGTACAAGAATATATTACAACGATGTATTCAGAAACAGCCAAGAAAGCTGATATGTTACCATTGAAAACTATGTTGTTGAATCGTATGAAAGAAAATTATTTGGGTATTATGGACGAGAGAGTTCAATATAAAAATGATTCAACTGAAATTACTAATCAGAAAGATATGGCCGAGTTTTATGAACACGGTTGTTTAATATTAGATTTTTTAAAAAAGAAACGTGGTCAATATTTTTCTAAACGTGGTTATGAATTGGTAGGAATAGAAACACCACTCGATTATGATATGGGCAATGGTATACGTTTTAAAGGTTATTTAGATGTTATATTAAAAGATACTATTAGAGATGTTATAAAAATTATAGATATTAAAACATCGACAATGGGTTGGAATAAGTGGGCCAAGAAAGATAAGTCAAAAAGTAATCAATTACTGTTATATAAACAATTTTATTCTAAACAATTTAATCACCCAATGGATAAAATTGAAGTTGAATTTTTTATTCTAAAAAGAAAGTTGTATGAAAACGCCAAGTTCCCTCAGAAGAGAGTTCAGTTATTTGTACCAGCAAGTGGAACTCCAAGTATTAATAGAGTTGTTAGTAGATTAAAGGAGTTTATAGACGAATGTTTTATTGAGGGCAAATACAATACAGAACATACTTATAGTAAAGTACCAACAACCAAAAATTGTCGTTTTTGTGAGTACAAAGATAGACCAGATTTATGTGATAGGAAAGCTTGATATGGAATATATTAAATTGAATGTAAGAATGAAGCTAAGTGAGTTCATTGGCCCCAGAGAAAATATTGTTGTAGAAAAAATAAATGAAATATATGAAGATTTATCAAAACCATTTTTGTTGAAGTTGTGGTATGAGAACAACGAAATAAAAACAAAGGAACTTCGTAGGTTTTTAAAAAAATGGGAAAGTAAATTTCGATTTAAAACTTCTGTTAAAACAAATTCTACTTTGAGTCCGACTGAATTTACGTGGTTTGATATAGTACCATTTTATTATAAAGGAAAGGGAAACCACAGATTTCAATATGTGTATAAGGAAAAGAATTTTGATGGTTTTTTAGAGTCATTGAATGAGTTCCACAGAGCAGCTAAATTTTGTACATCACCTAAACCACCCAAGAGAGTACAAAAGAGAAATGATTATGAAGATTAAAGTGGGTATAGTAGGGAGTAGAAGGTATACAGATAGACGAAAAGTAAAGAATTTTGTTTTTAAATTAAAAGAAAAATATGGAGATGAAGTAGAAATTGTGAGTGGTGGACAGAAATTAGGAGCAGATAAGTTAGCTAAGAAATATGCTCTTGAATTTGATATGAAATACGTAGAGTTCCCACCAGCTCATTACAGTTACAACCAACATTGTATCACAGAAAAGTATAACTACAGTCAACCATATAATGTATATAATTATTTTAAACGGAATAAACAAATAGCAAACTATTCTGATTATGTTGTAGGTTTTATACCAAAAGGTATCAAATCAAATGGTACTTTGGATACTCTTAAACACGCTGAAGAGTTAAATAAAAAATCAGTTATTATTAATTAAATTAGATATTTATATATACGTATATACAGAATTATTATGGAAGTAAAATTAACTACAGTTAAAATATTAATTGACTTATATAAACAGTTCAAAGGTAGAAATTTGGACGGCGAGTTTACATTACAAAAACTTGTAAATCGTTCTATGGATTTATATGTAAAGGATGATAGATTCAGAACAAAAATAGAAGAATATGATGCACTCAAACCGAGTGGTAGCAGATTATAAAGGAGTTATAATATGAATAGATGGTTCAAAGCAACATTGGATTATTGGGAAAGTAAGAAAACAGAAGCCCAGGCTACGTTGGAAACATATTTTCAAGATACTGTTGGAATTGGAGAACATTCAGAAATTCTAGAAGAACTTGTAAAGTGGTCGGAAAGACTGGCAGCTGCCGAAGATACATTAGAAACTTTGAAAAATAGTTTTGGTGATGATGGTAGTCTTAACGCCGACTGGGTATCTGATAAGAAACAGTTATTGAACGATTAATTTTTTAAAAGAAAGAGGTTATTATGTCTAAAAAGAAAATTCTAATTTTTTCAGATGATCTTCGTATGTCCTCTGGTGTTGGTACTATGACAAAAGAGATGGTTATGGGAACAATACATAAATACGATTGGGTACAAGTTGGTGGAGCTATAAAACATCCAGAGGATGGTAATATCGTAGATATGAATGATTCTATTAGAGAGGAGACGGGCGTAAAGGATGCCAATCTGACTATCTATCCTATTAGTGGATATGGTAATCAGGAATTACTCAGACAGTTGTTAGTCAAAGAACAACCAGATGCTATTATGCATTATACAGACCCAAGATTTTGGCAATGGTTATATGAAATGGAACATGAAGTAAGACAACACGTTCCTATTTTTTATTATAATGTATGGGATGATTTACCATATCCCCAATATAATGAGTTTTATTATGAGTCGAGCGATTTAATTATGAATATTTCTAAACAAACAGTTAATATAGTTAAGAATGTTTGGACGAAATATCCACCAAAGGATTGGCAGGTTACTTATGTTCCTCACGGCATAAATGAAGATTTATATTATCCATTAACAGAATTACATAGTGAGTGGAAAGAGCTTGAAGAATTTAGAAAACAGAAGTTTGATGGTAATGATTACGATTTTGTTTTATACTATAATAATAGAAATATTAGAAGGAAGATGACAAGTGATGTAATACTGGCATTTCATACTTTTTGTAATACATTATCCGAAGAAGAAGCAAACAAGTGTGCTTTACTAATGCATACCCAACCTAGAGATGAAAACGGTACAGACTTACCAGTTGTAGTAGAAGCTATTTGTCCAAATAGAAATGTATACTTTTCAGATGATAGGTTAGATTTTAAGGAAATGAACTTTTTATATAATATAGCTGATGTAACTATTAACATAGCTTCTAATGAAGGGTTTGGTTTAGGAACGGCAGAATCATTGATGACAGGGACACCTATTATTGTAAATGTTACTGGTGGGTTACAAGACCAATGTGGATTTAAATATAAAGGAAAACATCTAGATGAAAATGATTACAGTTGGGTTCATTCGTTACATGATGATAAGAAATGGGAACATAATTCTGATTTAACTCACGGTGAGTGGGTTAAACCTGTATGGCCTCGTACACGGTCATTACAAGGTTCTATGCCAACACCTTATATATTTGATGATAGATGTAGGTGGGATGAAGTTGCTGAGGCTATAAAGTATTGGTATGATCTTGGTAGTGAAGAAAGGACAAGGTGTGGTGAATTGGGTAGAGAGTGGATGCAATTAGAAGAGGTTGGAATGACAGCAAAATTGATGTGTAAAAGATTTATGAAATCTATGGACACGGCTTTTGAAACGTGGAAACCTCGTAAAAGATATTCATTGTATAAGGTATAGGAGTAAGTTATGAGTGATAAACCTTTGATGTTAGTTACAGCCCCAGTGGCAACAAGGTCTGGTTATGGTTCTCATAGTAGGGATTTGGTACGTTCATTAATACAAATGGACAAATTTGATATTAAAGTATATCCAGTTAGGTGGGGTAATACACCAATGAATGCACTGAATATGCAAGACCCCGCAGACAATTTAATAATTAATAGAATAACTGATAATAAATTACCAAAACAACCAGATATTCATGTACATATAGTTGTACCTAATGAGTTTATGCAGCTGGGAAAATATAATATAGGTATTACAGCTGGTATAGAAACTACAGCGTGTCCACCAGACTGGATTGAGGGTATGAATAGAATGGATTTGAATATAGTTCCTTCAAAATTTACAAAAAAAGTATTAGAAGGTTGTGTTTATCAGAAACATGAAAAGGATTCTAACAGACCACTCGGAGAAATAAGATTAGAAAAACCTATAGAAGTTTTATTTGAAGGAGCTGATACTAATATTTATAAGAAAACAGACGAAATAGAAAAATCATTACATTACGAATTAAAGAGTATACCTGAAACTTTTTGTTTTCTTTATGTTGGTCATTGGTTACAGGGTAGGATTGGTAATGATAGAAAAGATACTGGAATGTTAGTGAAAACATTTCTTGAAACTTTTAAGGATAAGGTACAACAACCAGCTTTGATATTAAAAACAAGTGGAGCTACTTTTTGTGTAATGGATAGAGAAGATATAGAGGCTAAAATAAAACAAATTAAAGAAACCGTGTCTGGTAAAAAGTTACCTAACGTTTATTTTTTACACGGAGATTTGACGGATAGTGAAATGAATAGTTTGTATAATCATCCAAAAGTTAAAGCTCACGTTTCATTTACACACGGAGAAGGATTTGGTAGACCTTTGTTAGAAGCTACATTTAGTGAGAAACCTCTTATAACTTCTAGTTGGAGTGGTCATGTAGATTTTCTTGACCCGAAATTATCAGTATTATTGGGTGGTGAAATGAATAAAACACCAAGAGAAGCGTTTCCAAAAAATATTTGGACAGAAGGTTCAGAATGGTTTACTGTAAATTATCCCAATAGTTCTAAGGTATTAATGGATGTATATAAAAACTATAAAAATTACAAGTTCAATGCTACTAAACAGGGTAAAATTAATAGAAGTAGATTTTCTCATACTAATATGACTAAAATATTTGAGGAAATACTTGATAGATATATTCCAAAAACACCAAAAGAAGTATCGTTAAATTTACCTAAATTGAAAAAAGTTTCAGATGCTACTACTAAAGTTACGTTACCAAAATTAAAAAAAGTAACTGCAAGTGACAATTAATAAAAATTTAGTAGATGGTAGATGTAAGATATGTGGATATGATCTAGAAGCTAGACCAGCAGGTGGTTTATTTAAAAGTAGGTCAGCTGATAGACGGTTAGTAAAAGAGTATTGTAATGAAAATAGTGATTACCGACATAAATTGAAACCTGTTTGGAAAAAGTGCTGTGACTCTTTGGATTATTATTTAGTTACATTGAAGAATAAGGATATTCCTTTAAGGAAAAGAAAAATATGGAAAGAGTAGTTGATTGTCCAGTATGTCAAGACGTTGATAGATGTTTTGAAGAAATACAAGACGACTTTAGTTCGTTTTTGTGTTTTAATTGTGGGTTTATGAGTAATTCGTACTATGTAGTAGATAGTGATGCATTAAAAGAATCATTAGATACTTCACCACAATTAGTAAAAGATTTAAGTTTTGTAGATGAAGATAGGAATATAGTATGGTTTCCAGCTGTTTTGAATATGGGAAAACGTGGTATAATTTATCCAGAGGGTAATATAATTGATTGGTCTTGGAAGTATGCTCAGGTAATTAAAATACCAAAAAATAACTTGGATAAATATGAAGGGTACGAAAGTATGCTGGATGTAGAGAATGCTGTTACTTATGGTAGATATCAATTTTTAACAGCTTGTAAGGATATGGGAATTACTAGAGATATTCAATGACCTTCTTAGGAATACATAGGAAACGAATTAATAAAAGAATGCCGATAGCTAAACGAGCTATAAGGAAAGGGGATATTATATTCTTTAGATATGAAGGAAAACTGCGGTCAGGTAATTATATGGCATTGGTGTTAAGTATATGGCCAGTTCAAGCAAAGATGAGTGAACAGAAAGTACATGCATTGAGTTTGAATAATTTATCTTTACCTTTATTCAAAAGATTAATTAGGAGTATAGGTACACCAGGTATAGTTCAAGATGAAATAAAAAAAATGAGTTATTTTAGAGTTTTAATTCCTGAAGGTAGGGGTATAAATGAGAAGTTTTATAGACAGAAAATAAGAAGAATAGCAAAACGAGCTGATGTATATAGAACATTTAATTTGAGAGATATTAAAACACCAAAATTAGTAGATTATTTATATGATGAAAAGATAGTGGAGACGAAAGATGAAGATTAGTTATGCTATAACAACTCATAATGAAATCGAGGAAGTTAAAAAGTTAATACCGTTTGTTTATAAACATAAAAAAGAAGAAGATGAAATTATTGTTTTAGATGATTTTTCTGTTGAAGAAATGGAAGAAGTGTTAAACAAATTTTATGATGATGGTTATGTTACTACGTGGCAAAGACGTAAATTAAAAAGAGACTTCGCCGCCCAAAAGAATTACGCTAAGGAGATGTGTAGTGGTGATTATATATTTCATTTAGATGCTGATGAAATGCCAAACGAATTTTTAATTACAAATTTACATCAAATTTTGGAAAGTAATGACAACGTAGATTTGATTTGGGTACCTAGAATTAATACTGTTGATGGATTAACACAGAAACATATAATAGAATGGAACTGGAGAGTAAATGATAAAGGATGGATTAATTTTCCAGACCCACAAGCAAGGATTTTTAGGAACTCAGAGGATATTAAATGGACAAGTCGAGTACATGAACATATAGTTGGTTGTGATGTTATTTCACAACTTCCACATAAAGAGGAATTTTGTTTGTACCACCATAAAAGTATAACGAAACAAGAATTACAAAACGAACTATATGGGGAAATAATAAATGAAGTAAAAGATACTTTCGTTGAAACCCAAAAGAATTATTTGAAGGAGTCATAATGGAGAAGTATAAAAATGTAAATGGTATTGAGTTAAATTATGAAGGACATAAAAATGATGTACATTCACAATTACTTAAAGAAACAGTACGTGAAGGTTTAAAAATTTTAGATATACCAGATAAAACATCTTTAAGACAACACCATCAGGCAATAAAGGTGTGTAAAGAATTTTTTGAATTAAATTTTGCATTAAATGATTAGGTTACAATTTGATAAAAGTAAAAATACCAAATCCATTTCAAGGAAGAAATGAACCTACTTTTAGACCATTATTTTTCGCTAAAGAAGTTCTAAAAGATTATAGTATAGAAATCACGGAATCTGATGACTTCGATTATTTGTTCATCGGAATGCATGATTTCATGAATAAAAAAGTTTCTCTAAATGAAAGTATAGAATACGGACTAAATAATCTCTCTAAAATTAGTGGAGATTATTTTTTATTTGAGGGTACTGATTCTACTTCTTTAATGGGAGCCTACGAAGTTTTTGAACAGTCCGATGCTATATATCTTTTTAAAAATCAAATGTTGGGAACACGAGAGGAATATAAAGTACCGTATGTTCATAACAAATGGTTTTGGGGTAATGGGAGTGATTTAGATTTAAGTTACGATATTCCTGAAGATAGATGGAATCGTGTAAAATTTAGCGGTTGGAATATAGGTTATTTAGTACCAAGTTATAGACAATTTCAACCTATAAATGAGAGTAAAGCTGTAGATGTGTGTGCCATATTTCAAGGTAAGCATAAGTACAACGAAGACCACACTTCTAGAAATGACCATTTTTACACAGCACATAGAAATGGTTTGTGGGAAATGTTAGAACCATTAAAACAAAAATATAATATGATATACGATAGATTACCTTTTGAGGAGTATATTAAAAATTTGTGGAACTCAAAGATTTCATTGTCACCGTTTGGTATGGGAGAAATATGTTTTCGTGATTTCGAGTGCATGCAGTATGGAACTATTATACTGAAACCAGAACAATCAAAAGTAAAAACTATACCTAACATATATGAGGAAGGGGTGACATATATAGGAACTAAATATGATTTTTCTGATTTAGAGGAAAAAATAGATTATATATTAACAAATTTTGATAAATTGAATATGGAAATAAATACAAACATAAGAGAACAATATGCTACTAAATACACGTATGAAAATCTTGGAGAATACTGGTATAATTTATTTAAAAATTTAGATAATGTAGAGGAAGAATAATGAAAGTATTAATAACAGGCGGAGCTGGGTTTGTAGGTTCTCACATAGTAAATAGATTTTGTAACAATGGACATAATGTACAGATTTACGATAATTTAGGTCATACTTCTTCTATAAAGAGAATAGAAACAGATGTTGTTATTTGGCCTTTTGATATAGAAGATGGTAGGTTTTGGGTGTCTATGAGACGAATTGGTAGAAATTTTGATTTGGTTATTAACTCAGCAGCTGAGACTCACGTTGATGAATCATTTGATAGACCAAAAGATTTTATAAGAACCAATATTTTAGGACTACATCATGTTAGTAGATTCTGTGCAGATTGTGATATACCATTGATACATTTAAGTACTGATGAAGTTATAGGTACGGGTGATGTATTACATGAAGATTCTATGACACTACCGACAAATCCATATTCATTCACCAAAGCCGCTGGAGAATCTTTGTTACATTCATATGGTTATAGTTATGGTCTTAATTGGAAATCGGTTAGGTTAAATAACGCTTACGGATTAAAACAATTTCCTGATAAGTTAGTAACAAAATTTATATGTCTTTTGTTAGATAATAAGAAATTGCCAATACACGGAGATGGTTCTCAATTAAGAAATTTTTTACACGTAGAGGATTTTGTGGATGCAGTTGAATTAGTTATGAATGTGGGACATAATAGAAATATTTATAACGTAACTACTGATGAGGAATATTCTATACTTCAAGTTACTAAGATGATTTGTGAGGTTATGAATAAAAACTTTGATGACGTTGTAGAGTATGTAGATGATAGACCATCCCAAGACCCGAGTTATAATTCAGTAAATACTAAATTAAGAGATTTGGGCTGGACTCCAAAAAGAACTTTGAAAGACCAACTACCAGCTATTGTTGAGTGGACGAAAAATAATAGAGAGTTTTTTAGTGAATAAATCTGTTTTTATTACAGTTAGAACAAGTTCTTCTAGATTAAAGAATAAAGCTCTATTAGAAATAAAAGGTAAATCAACTATAGAACATTTAATAGATAGAATGTTATATGGTTATTCTGGTGGTATGATACCAGGTATTGATAATATAGTTTTATGTACTACGACAAAAGTAGAGGACGATGTTCTATGTGAATTGGCTGTAAAAAAAGGTATTGATTATGTTAGGGGCAGTGAAGATGATAAATTATCAAGATGGTTGTTAGCTTGTAAAACTTATGATGTTGATTTTTTCGTAACTGCAGACGGTGATGATTTATTTTGTGACCCACACTTAATAGAGTTAGCTCTAAAACAATATAAAAGAACAAATAGTGACTTTATTAAAAGTTCAGGTTTAGCTATTGGAGCGTTTACTTATGGTATTAAGAGAGAAGCTTTAGAAAAGGTTTGTGCTATTAAAACCAACGATGAGACTGAAATGATGTGGGTATACTTTGAAGATACTAATCTTTTTAAGGTAGAAGAATTACAGAATGTACCTGATGTGTATAAACGACAAACTATTAGAATGACTTTAGATTACGAAGATGACTTCAAGTTTTTTTATAAAGTAATATCTCACTTCGGTCATAACCGTATGAGTTTTACTAAGATAATAGATTACTTAAATTTGAACAAAGATGTTATACAGTATAATGCATACTTAGAAAAAATGTGGAAGTCTACACAGGAGTCTAAAACTATAGATGTGAGAAAAAATAAAGGTTGGAGATTTACTGGTAATGAGAAAAGTTATTTGAGTGAAGTTTTAGATAATGGGTTTGGAGCAAGTGAAACAGGAGCTATGATAGAAAGGTTGGAAACTTTATTTGCTGAGAAACACAATCAAAAATATGCCATAGGTTTTAACTCGGGAACTTCTACATTACATTCGGCGTTAGAATCATTTGGAGTCGGTGAGGGTGATGAAGTTATAGTTCCTGCCCTTACTCCAGCTATGTGTGGATTTTCTATTTGGCAGACTGGAGCTACACCTGTATTTGCTGATGTTAGAGAAGATACTTTTTTGATGGATATGGATGATGTAGAAGATAAAATAACAGGTAAAACAAAAGCTATAATGCCTGTACATATTTATGGTTTGATGTGTGATATGGAGCAACTATTGAATACTATTAAAAAATGGCCATACTCTCTTTATATTGTTGAAGATTGTGCTCAATGTTTTTTAGCTACTGATAATCATAATAGGTTAGCAGGAACCATTGGTGATGTAGGTAGTTGGAGTTTTGAAAATTCTAAACACTTATCGAGTGGGGATGGTGGTATAGTAACAACAAATAATAAAGTATTTGCTAAAAGAATGAGACAGTTTGGTGGTGTGGGGTTTAAGAATATTACAGCAGATAGTGGTAAGGTTAGAATATCAAGAGATAAATTTCAAGACCCAAATTGGGAACGACATAATGTTATGGCATACAATTATAGAATGCCTGAGTTGTGTGCAGCCGTGGCCCTTGCACAGACAGAGAATATAGATGAGTTTTGTGAGAAAAGAATACAAATGGGATTGGGTTATGAGGAAGTTATAAAAGATACAGGTACTAAGTTATTGATACCTCAGAAAACTCCAGATGGATATAAACATTCTTATTATACATTCACAGCTTTATATGAAGGTGAGAAGTATGGAATACCTTGGCAAACATTTAGGAAGAAATATATAGAACTTGATGGTGATGGTATTTATGCAGCGTGGAAAACTCAAAATAGAGAACCAGCGTTTAAAGATATAGGGTGGGGTGATGTTCCAGTAGCTGAAAAACTACAAAAGAATTTGATGCAATTTACAACTAACCAAGCAAATGAATTAGAAAGGAATATTCAGTTGTATGCTCTTAGAAATACAATAGAACATTTTGATAAATGAGAAAGATAGTAATAACTGGTTCTGAAGGTTTAATTGGTAGAGAGGTATCTTCTTATTTTGAACGTAATGGTGATGAAGTATTTAGATTGGACTTGAAGTTGGGACACGATTTAACAGATGAGAATTTTGTTAAGGAATGGTTCATGGAAAATCCTGTGAATTATGTTATTAATTTGTTTGCGTTACAACATCATATTACAGAAGAAAAAACTTCTACGAGTTTGTATAGTATTGATTTAAAAAGTTTTGATGATTATTTACGAGTGAACTTAACAACATTGTTTTCTGTATGTAGAGAGTTTGCTCTTATGAATACACAGGGAACTATTGTTAACTTTTCATCTCATTATGGAGTGGTATCACCAGATAAAAGACTTTATGGTGGGGGTGAAGAGAAACATATTGGTTATGGTGTGTCTAAGGCTGGAGTTATACAACTTACAAGACATTTGGCTACACATTTAGCTCCACACTTTAGAGTGAATTGTGTTATTCCTGGTGGAGTAGAATATAATCAGACAAAAGAATTTAAACAAAAGTATAGTGAAAGAGTTCCTTTAGGTAGAATGATGAAGGTTAATGAATTAAATGGTTTATTAGATTATTTGTGTTCAGAAAATTCTACGTATACAACAGGGACTACTTTTACGGTGGATGGGGGTTGGACGGCGTGGTAGATTTTTATAATTCAGATAAACCTTATTTTATAGCAGAGGTAGGTATAAATCATAACGGTGATTTACAGATAGCTAAGAAACTTATTGACGCATCATTTGCCAGTAATTGGGATTGTGTAAAGTTCCAAAAAAGAAACCCAGATGTATGTGTACCCGAAAAACAAAAGGGAGTTATGAGAGATACCCCTTGGGGAACTATGACATATCTTGAATATAAACATAGAGTTGAGTTTGGTAAGGAAGAATACGATTATATAGACAAATATTGTAAAGAGAAATCTATAGATTGGACAGCATCAGTTTGGGATATGGATAGTTTAGAGTTTATGAGTCAGTATGATGTTCCTTTTATAAAAATACCATCAGCTTTACTTACAGATTTAGATTTAATTAAAGCTGTAGCAGAAACTGGAAAGACTGTAGTGTTAAGTACTGGTATGAGTACATTGGAAGAAATTGATAAAGCTGTTACTTTACTGAAAGGTGGTGATGCCTATTGGACACTTAGAGATACACACCTTCATTATGATTTTATGTTACTACATTGTAACTCTACATACCCAGCTCCTGAGAACGAATTGAATTTGCGAGTTATTAATACATTACAAGATAGATATCGTTGTCTAGTAGGATATTCTGGTCATGAGAAATATTTAGAACCACCACTTATAGCTATTACGTTAGGTGCAAGAGTAATTGAAAGACATATAACATTAGACCACGATATGTGGGGAACAGACCATAGTTCAAGTTTAGAGGTGTTTGCTATGGATATGTTGAGAAAGAGATGTGATAAGGTGTTGGATATGTTAGGTTCAGTTAAAAAAATAGTAACGGATAGTGAAGTTAAAGTTCGAGAGAAATTGAGACCAGATGCCTAAATACGATTGGTACAGAGTAACATATAATAAGTTATATAAAGGTAGTGGTTATCACAATAAAGATACGTGTTGCTCACTACCGACTATAAGAGGCGAAATGCAAACAGATACTATATTGGATTTTAAAAATAGTGTAGAGTCTGGAACAATACACTCACCAAGTGGTTCTGTAACTTTACTGGATGTAGGATGTTCTAACGGAAGAGCTGTTGATATGTTATGTAGAATGGGTTACGATGCTTGGGGAATAGACCCAGCACCGATAGCTATAGACTATTGCAAAGAAAGACGTTTAACTACTTGTGTAACAGGTTCGGCGGTTACCATACCATTTGAAGAGAACTCATTTCATATAGTATTTTCTACAGATACGTTAGAACATATCAGACCAAGAGAAGTTGATAAAGTAATAGATGAATTATATAGAGTGGTGACCCATTATTTGGTGTTATCTATAGCTTTACAGAGGGAAGCTAACAGAACAGATTTAGACGAGGCAGCTGGTGAATATAAAACTTTAAGGGGTTTAGAGTTACATAAGTCTCAGTTTTCGTCATTAAAATGGATAGAATTGTTTACAAGAGAAGATAGGTTTGAAGTTATAGAAAAAGATGTAGATTTTATTCCAGATAATAAACCAAGATACGGAGACTTAGCTGGGAAAGAAGGGTTTTTGAGAGTTATATTGAAGGTAAATAAAGATTTGTGAGTGTAGCAGTTTTATGTAGAGGAACTTCATTAGCTCATATTGATAGAGTTCCAGAAGTTGATAAATATATCATAGTGAATAGATTTGGGGATGAACTTGAAAATGAAACCATTTCTTCTCGACTAATAGATAAAGAGTTAATTCAAGTTTTAAGTTTAGTACCTGATGAACCTAAATTAATGATAGAAAGAGGACACTATAAAAATCCAACATCTGGTATAGCAAGTGTAGCTTACGCTACCTTAGAATGTAATGTAACTGAAGTTCATATCATAGGACTTGATTTTTATGAAACAGCGTATGCTTATGGTAAGGAATTTCCGAGTGATGAAGTAGCAATTAGAAGGGGAGAGGATTCACTTAAGATGAGAGGATTCTTAAAAAACTTTATAAAGTTGAATCCTTTTACACTATTTAATATATATACACACTCAACTTTTAATCCAAATTTGGAGAATGTTAAAGTTATAAAGGTTTAATAATGGAAATTAGAGAAAACATATTACCAGTACTCGGACCTTCGGGTGGTGATGAAGAACTAAAAGCTCTTCAAGAAGTTATAGAAAGTGGTTGGTGGGGAAAAGGACCGAAGGTACAGGAGTTTGAAGAGAGGTTCGCTGAGATGGTCGGACACAAATACGCTGTAGCCGTTACAAGTAATTCTCACGGACAAGATTTGGTAATGAAAGCTCTTGGCTTCAAAGGAGTTGATGTTATAAATCCTACTATATCTTTTATAGCTACAGCTGTTATACCACTGTGGAATGATTGTACTTCTAATATTGTAGATGTGGATAGAAGAACTTTGTGTATGACGCCAGAGGAAGTTGAAAAGTGGAAGAAACCCGATAGTGAGGTTCTTATAGCGGTAAATATGGCTGGTATTCCTTGTGATTATGAAGGGTTACGGAAAGTGTTTGGTGGATTTATTATAGAAGATTGTGCTCATAGTTGTTATACAGAGGGAGCTGGTTTAAGTGGGGACGTAGCTGTATGGTCATTTCAAGCAGTAAAGACAATGCCTTGTGGAGATGGTGGGATGATTACTACAAATGATAAAGAGTTGGCTGATAAGTGTAGAGAAATGACTTGGTTTGGTGTATCTTCAACTTGGAGTAGAACTCAAGGTCAAAGTGGTAAACCTGGATATGCCTGGGACTATCAAGTGGATATTCTTGGTTACAAGTATTATATGATTGATATTATGGCAGCCATTTGTTTAGAACAAATGAAAAAACTTCCAAAAAATTCAGAGTTTCGTAGACATATACAGGAAAGATATAATAATGAATTACATCCTTTTGTCGAAACTCCAGAGTGGTCTGATACTGTACAATATTATTGTGCTAGAGTTCCTAAAGAAGAAAAATTTATTACGAATAGAGCTCCCGATGGTTCAGGATATAGTAATCATTATCAAGGTAGAGATACTTTAATAGATTATTTAGCTGACAAAAATATACATACTTCTGTACATTTCAAACCGTTACATAAATATGATATTCTTACACAGGGTAGAAAATATCCTGTCGCAGATACTGAGTGGTTGAAATTGATTAGTTTACCTTGTCAGAATAGAATGACAGAAAAAGATATAGATTATGTTATTTATTGGGTAAATAAATATTTTGATGAGAAGTATATAATATGATTTTAATAACAGGTGGTACTGGTTTTATTGGTTCTCATTTGAGGGGTGATGTAAAACTTTCATCAAAGGATGTAGACTTGATGGATTTGGAACAAACTATTGATTGTTTCAAAAAGTATAGACCAGATACATTGATTCATTGTGCGGCCAAACAAAAAAATTATATTGGTATGAAAACAGAGAGAGCCGATCACTTTTATGATAATATGTTAATTAATATGAATGTTTTTAATGCTGCTTCTAAGGTAGGAATAAGAAATATTTTGACATTTTCTTCTATAAACGCTTTATATTCTGATGCTCAGGTTCTTGAAGAAAGAAAACTTTTTACTGGTGAACCTTCTGATAATTGTTATACTGATGGTTATAAGAATAGAATGCTTCATGTTATGGCTAATGCTTATAAAACTCAATATGATATTAACTGTATTGTACCTATATTAACAAATATTTATGGCCCGAATAGCCCAGTAGATAATGGAGTTATATCAATTTTAATATCTAAAATATATAAAGCTAAAGTAGAGGGTAGGAAGGTTATTGAAATTGATGGAGATGGTAGTCCAATAAGAGATTTTTTATATGTAAAAGATTTGAAGAAAATAGTTGATTGGATGATGGTGGAGTATAATTCTACTGAACCATTAATATTAGCAAGTGGTGATGCAAGTACAGTAAAAGAAATTGTTGAATTGATTGTGAAGTATATGAAATATGAAGGTGAAATAAAATGGTTAAGTGATAAAGATATTGGAGAGTCTGTGAAGGTATGTAATATTAGTAAATTAATGAGTTATTTACCCGATTTTGAATTTACTTCAATACAAGAAGGTATTAGAGAAATGATAATAAGGTTTAAACCGTGAGTGAAGAAGGAAGAATTGTACCATATAATTCTGGTATAGATTTTGTGTGTATAAGTCATTGTAAACCAGCTTATACGGAATTGTTAGTTAAAAGTATTCATAAGTATGTGAGTGATGTAGATTATACTATTTATATAGTAAATAATTATATTGATTTGGAAAAGGAACGGAAAGAATTAAATGAAATATTTGGAGATGATGATAAAGTAGTTATTCTTGATGGTGTTAATCAATCGGCAACTACTCATGTTGGTGATGATGGTACATTCAGACAGGGTGGTAAGGAGTGGATTGGTTGGATGGACGGTTGTCACGTTGTAGCTGGTAGTAAATATGGTGAATGGGGATACGCTGTAGGTCTTACAGCTGGTAGTAGACAGTATGTATGTGCGTTAGATAATGATGCTATATTTTTAACTAAATGGGGCCATTCTGTTTTAGAATTAGCTAATAAGTATTTCTTTATTTCTAATAGATGGGATCCAGGTAATCTTTTTAAAGAAGCTAAAGACCACGAACCACATTTAGGTATGGCGAGACCTATGTTTTGGTTAATGAAAAGACATAATATGGAAAAACATAATATGTATCCTGATTGTAGTTATCGTGATTTATGGGGAAATATAACTTTATATGCCCAAGCTATGAATAAGCAATTTTTAATTTTACAGAATTCTTACTGGACAGATACTATGAGAAAGAGATACGATATAAATAAAAAATTTACTGAACAATTTCATGTCTCACCAAAAGAACACGTAGTTAATATTCCTTATGGAGAACAAGCTTGGTTAGTTGATAAACCTTTCTTTTTTCATCAAACAAGAGGGGCTTATAGAGGTGATGATAAATTAGAAGAATGGCTCAGAGAAGCTGGTAAATATTTGGAGGAAAATTAATTGAAAAAAAATAAAGTAAGGTATCTACACGTTGGTTGTGGAGAGAATATACTACCAAAACCATTTGAAAATTTAGATATAGCAGAAAGAGAGGGTGTTGATCACGTTACTGATGCGAGTGATTTATCCAAGTTTAGAGATGAAACCTTTGATATGGTATATGCTTCTCACGTGTTAGAACACTATCCAAGAAATGAAGTTAAGGACGTTTTGAGTGAGTGGACAAGAGTTACTAAAATAGAGGGTATGGTAAGAATATCGGTTCCGTCTTTTGAGAACGCTATAAAGATATATCAAGACACGGGTTTAATTGAGAATGTAATCGGACCTGTTATTGGTGGTCAAACATATAAGTATGAATTTCACTATTGTATTTTTGATAAAAGGTCATTGAAATATCTTATGGAAATTTCTGGGTTAACAGCTGTACACCCTTGGCTTTATCAGAGAACTATTCATAGTGATTTTTGGGACTTCTCTCAAGCAGAGACCTGTGGAACACAGGTATCATTAAATTTAGAGGGAAGAAAAAGAAATCCAGAAGCTTTGGATAAGGATACTTTGTGGGAAAAGGATTGGAAAAAAAAGGAAGATGTTCGGTATATTAGTCAAGAGGAACTTATAGATGCTTTTAAAACACAGAAGGATGTAAAGGGTCAGTCAACACGATGAAATTGTTTGAATACAATACAACTGAATATCCATATAGAGGTATATAATCAATGAAATATTTTACTTATGATATAAAAAAATATAATTTTAGACAATTACTTTGTGAAATTTTAGAAAATGACGATTTAGAAAATTTACATAAATTAGTTGATTATCCAGAATTACTTACTATGAAAACAGAACAAAGTACAATTTTTCATAAATTATTTTATTCTAAAGTGAGAGATAGTAAATTTATAGAAATTTATAACCAATTTATAAAAGAAATTGTTAAACCATATTTTAGTGAAGATGAAATAGTCTATCAAAAAATTCCATCTTTTAGAACCCAATTTGTAAATAATTTATCTGTGGGTAAGTGGCATAGAGATAGAGACTATAGCCACAGTATTAAAGAAGTCAATTGGTTTTTACCAATGACAGACGTAATTAATACTAATGCTATATGGGTAGAATCGGAAGATGGTAAGGGTGATTATAAACCATTTAACGCTAAGTATGGGGAGTTTGTTATTTGGAATGGTGCTAATTTAAGACACGGAAATAAAAAAAATAAAGAGAATTTTACAAGAGTTAGTTTTGACCTAAGAGCTATGAAATATTCTGATTATAACGAATCAGAATCAAGACAGAAACAAAGTGTTCACGCCGGTACTAAAATGGTAATTGGCGAATATTTTGACAAAATGTAAATGAAAAATTTAATTTTAGGGGATGGACTACTCGGTTCTGAATTAGTTAGACAAACTGACTGGGATTATATTAGTAGAAAAAAAGATGGTATTGATTTTACAGATTATTCTACTTATGAACATTTTTTAGAATCATATAATGAAATAATAAATTGTATAGCGTATACAGATACATATAGTGAAGAAAAAGATAGACACTGGAACGTTAATTATGCTGGTGTTGCCGATTTAGTACATCTATGTAATTTTCATAACAAAAAATTAATTCATATATCAAGTGATTATCTTTATACACACAGTAAAGAAAATGCTTCAGAAGAAGATGTCCCAGTCCATTGTAGAAATTGGTATGGATATACAAAGTTATTAGCTGATAGTCATATCCAATTAAAGTCTAAAAACTTTTTATTATTAAGAGGAACACATAAGAAAGAACCGTTTACATATGATAACGCTTGGGCAAATCAAAAAGGTAATTTTGATTATGTTTCAGTAATGAGTAGGTTATATATTAAACTTATAGAAAATAATGCTAATGGAATATATAATGTTGGAACGGAAGTTAAAACAATGTCTGATTTAGCTAAACAAACAAAATTTGATGTTGAATGGTGTTATATAAGAAGAGAGGGTAGTATACCTAATAATGTAACAATGAGCATAGATAAGATGAATAAACTACTACAAAAGTAAATATGAGTGTTCTATTGTTATATCCACCAGAACAAAATTGGCCTGGAACTTTGTGTAAACCTAATGGTTCATTAGCTTATCCTATGTTGGGTGGTGCATTACGAGAAAATGATATAGAAGTTGATGTTTATGATGCTTGTGTAGGAAATGAAGAAGATAATTTAAATGATATTTTTTATAAATCAACACCATTACCGAGCGGAATGTTGAGAACTGGAGTTAGTGACGATAGAATTATGGAAGTGATAGATAAATACGATATAATAGGTATAACATCTATCTTTTCACATCAGGAAACAATAGTGTTGAACACAATAAAACTAATAAAAAAGTACTTTCCTGAAAAATTCATTATGACTGGTGGAGTAAATGCCCGAGCACGAATGAGAAAGTTCTTAGACACAGGTACGGATATTATTTGTACATCGGAGGCAGAACACATAATAGTAGATATTGTTAGAAAAGTTGAAAAGGGGTCAAAGGATTATAGTGATATACCATTTGTAGCGTTTAAGGAAGATGATAGAATTCATAAGACACATACTATGGGAGATATAATTTGGGATTTAGATGAACTACCATTACCAGCTTGGGATTTATTACCAAATGAAAGATATTGGGAAGTAGGTAGACCTCACGGTGGACATTTTAAAGAGGGGACGAAATTAAAGTATGCTTCTATGATGACTTCTCTTGGTTGTCCGTTTAACTGTAGTTATTGTCATATAGCTGACGAAGTAAAAGGTTCTATATCAGGAGAAATAGGTAGGTTTAGAATAAAATCAGATGATAGAGTTATAGAGGAATTGAAAATATTAAAAGATGAGATAGGTGTAAAACAAGTATTTGTAGAAGATGATTCTATATTTGGTAAAAAGAGACGGGCCATAAGATTACTTAAAAAAGTCATGGATATGGATTTAGAAATATTGGACGTTAATGGAGTAAACGTAGTTCATTTGTTGAAAAAAGGTGAACCAGATGAAGAGGTTATTGAATTATTAAAAGAAACTGGTTTTACAGATATAGTATTAGCTTTTGAGTCGGCTAATGATAGAATAATTAGGAAATGGGCTTCAAATAAATGGGACGTTACTAATTCTAACGTGGGGGGTTTAATAGAAAGTTGTAAAAAGTATGGACTTAGAGTTGTCGGTAATTATATGATAGGTTATCCTGATGAAACGAGGAATGAGATATTGAAAACAATTAAGTTTGCTAAGGAGTGTATGGAGTGGGGGTTAGATGCAAGTAATTTCTTTTTAACAATGCCATTACCAGGTACACCAATGTTTGATGAATGTATAGAAAAGGGTTGGTTACCAAAAAATTATAACCCCGATAAAATGCAATGGACTAAAGCGACTATGAAAAATACAGAAGTACCACCAGAAGAATTAGAGGATTTAAGACAAAGAGCATGGCAAGAAGTTAATTTATCTGAATTTAAAGACAATAGAAAAGATATGGTGGTGAGTTATGGATAGGTATAAATACGGTATTGATTTTGTAATAGTAACTGTTGGAGAGAGAGGAGCTAAGTATACAGAATGGTGTGTACGTAGTATAGAAAAGTATGTAAAAAATGTTGATTACAATGTTTATATAGTAGCCAACTACCAAAAGGATTGGGAAAAAGAAAGAGATATTTTAAAGGATACTTTAGACCACTATAAAAATATAAATTTAGTTAAAGGATATTCTGAAGAATATACTTTAGAACCTTCAGCGGCAGGTGGTCATGAAAATACAGGTCGTCGTATTTATTCTAAATTAGATAACGCCCCAATGTCTTACGGATGTTATTGTCATGCAAAGGGTATGGAATTGGGAATAAAAAGTGGTGATGGAAAATATGTCTGTATTTTAGATAATGATAGTATATTTTTAAATGAATGGTTTCCTATCATACTTGAAAAAGAATATGATGAGAAATACTTTTTTATATCTAATAGGTATGATCCAGGTAATCTTTTTGAAATTAAAACGGATCAAGGAGATTGGTATACAGATCCAATGGGTGGAGTATGTAGACCTCAGTTTTTATTTACTAAGAGAGAAAATTTTGAAGATAATAATCTATATCCAAATACAGAGTATAGGGATACCGCAGGTAATTTAACTTTATTTGTTCAGGAAAATAAAAAAAATATTTATGTTTTGGTGAATTCTTATCAAGACCACTATGAGTGGCAACAGGAAGTAACAAGAGATTTAATGTTTAATGACCAATTACTTAGACGACCACATCTTAAGGAAAAACATTTAATAGATGTGCCTTGGGGTGAACAAGCTTGGTTAGATGATATACCATTTCATTTCCACCATGCTAAAGGTACTATGAGAGATAAAAAAAGATTTGAAAAATGGGAAACAGAAGTAGAGAAGTATTTAAATGGATAAAGGTATAGATTTCGTAGTTGTAAATTTTTATAGAAGTGAATACGTTTATCTTTTGGTTAGAAGTATTCATAAGTATACTAAAGACCCCTATACCATCTATATTATGAATAATGGTATTAATGAAGGTGAAGATAATAACTATGATGAATTAAAAGCGTTATTTGATGATGACGATAAGGTTGTAGTACTGAAGGGTGTAGAACAGGAACAGGAAATAAAACCAGAAGATACTAATAGTGTTGAATGTAAAATTGGTGGTAGGATGATTTCTATAGCAAGTAAAACAAAGACGGAATCACAACGAAAAGGTATTAGAAGTGGTAACCGAGAATTTGTTTGTTTGTTGGATTACGACGCTATATTTTTAAATGAGTGGGTAGACGATGTATTACCAATGTTAGAAGACTATACTTTTATAGGCGAGCGGTGGGAACCAGCATTGGGTACAGTTAAAGACCAAATATTACTAATTAAAAGAAAAACATTAGAATTGTATAATTTATATCCCAATACAGACTACCAAGATGGTTCAGGTAATTTAACTTACTTTTGCCACAGACAGAAATTATCATTTACTTATTTTGAAAATTCATTTAACAATAGAGATTTAAGAAAATTACACTTGTTAAATATTGGTAATGGAGAACAATGTTTTGTGAATGGTAAACCATTTTATTATCATTATGCTAGAGGAGCTACAAGAGATAAGAGTTTATATCATCAATGGATAACTGCAGCATCGAATTATTTAGGTGGTGATTAAGGATGAATAAAATAAAGTTTTTAGGACATGCAAGTATTTATATTGAAACTCCAAAAGTTAGTATAGTTACAGACCCTTGGTTTTCAAAATCAGGAGCTTTTTTATATAATTGGTTTCAGTTTCCTGATAATACAGAAATAAATTTTGATTGGGTTAAAACTTTGGATTATGTTTGTTTATCACACGAACATCAAGACCATTATGATATAGAATTTTTAAAGACTTTACCAGATTCTACAAAAATAGTAATACCAAAGTATGATGATGTTTTTTTGTATACATCACTAAAAAATAATTTACCTAATGAAGTTATAGAGGTATATAGTCGTACATATTTGAATATGGGGGATGTTGTATATACTCCCGTTAGACAATCAGTACCAGGGTGGGATGATTGTACACTTATGTTTGAAACTCCAATGGGTACAATAGCTGATATAAATGATATGAAAGCTTCTGAAGATGATTTAGAATTTATAGAGAGAAATTTCAGAATAAATTATATGTTTATACAATACTCAGGAGCAAGTTGGTATCCTCAAGTGTATTCTATGTACGATACGGAAACTAAGATTAAATTAGCTAAGAAAAAAGTTTATAATAAGTTTAAAAATGTATTGAATACTTATGAAAGACTAAATCCACAGTATATAGTACCCTTTTATGAATATTTTGCTAAGAAATATGATAAAGATAAAATTATAATTCCATTACCAGAAAATAGAGTGGACGATAATAGTCATATTTTTAATAAAGCTGTATTAACTCATCCAGCATTTTCGGATAAAAAAGTATATTTAAAACAATATAAAGAGAAAAGAGAAGGTATTATAAATTCCAAGTTAAGTGAATTACAAAATTTTAAAGGTAGTTTATTAAAGAAGTGTGGAGATTATTTTGTTCCTTTAATGAAATCAAGTGAATTTTTAACTGATAGAATAAATAATAAATTGATGATAACTACTGAGTATGAAAATTTAATAGTAGATTTTATTAATAAAAAAGTATATAAAACAGTAGGTCCTGAAACGGAAGTTACTATACCTTTTTATACTTTCAAAATTGAAAGTAAATATCTTAATATGATATTTGATGACAAGTTAACTTGGGAAGAATTATTTTTAAGTTTAAGATTTGAAGCAAATAGAACACCAGATAAGTACAATGAATTTTTAATAGTATTTCTTAAGTTCGCCGACCCACTATATTTTTCATATTATGAAAAGTATTACTATAAAACTCAACGGAAAGATACTTTTGAGCTGGAAGTTGATGATAAGAAATATAGAGTACAGAAATATTGTCCACATGCTCTTGGTGATTTGTCAGAGGGTACTGTATCAGATGGTAATTTAATATGTCCTATGCATACTTGGACATTTTCACTAAAAGATGGTCATTGTATAAACCACGATAGTGAAATTTTTATAGAGGAGATAGTATGAAAGTACACCGCGAAGATAAAAAGAATGTGTTATTTTGGATAGCTGTAAATAGCAAAGACCCGTTACTTCAAGAAAAGCATGGTGGTTTTGAATATTTTAAGTTTTCAAGATATACTTGGGAATGGTGGTGTAAAAAGAATGACGTTATATTCTTCCCATATGAAAATCCAGGTGAAAGTGATACTAATAAACATAAGATTACTTGGCAACGATGGTTTGATGTATTTGACCAATTAGAAGAAGCTGGAATTGATTATGATAAAATATGTGTTATGGATTCTTGTACTATGGTTAAATGGGACACACCAAATTTTTTCAATACTACTTATGCTCAAGTAACAGCGTTCCGTTCATTAGAAAATTTGAGATGGATAGCAGAAGGTGTCGATGGTTATAATAACTTTTTTAATGGGTTCGAATTTGATTTAAAAAAGTATATAAGTTGTGGATTTCAAGTATTTGAAGAACCTCACAGAGAATTTTTGAAGGAATTAAAAGAGTTTTATTACGAAAATTATGATGAAATAATGGATTTACAGAATAATAAAGTAAAGAGAGGTACAGACCAACCAGTTTACAATTATATGTTACAGATAAAAAATGTTCAGGTGGATAGAAAATTAGCACCCCCCTTTATGATGACACATATGATGAGGTTTGATTGGTTTGGAAGAAATTGGCAGTTGGATGATAACACTCCACATTTTATTAAGTATGGTTATATATGGTTTTATAGTGGGTTTCCAAACAGAGGAGATAGGTATCAATTAATGGAACAGACGTGGAATATGACAAAGGATAATTACAAATGAGTGATAAAGTAGTTTATATGATTAATGTAACTCATGATGAAAGAAGTAGGTCTCAAAAATATGAGTGGTCTATTAAGAGTTGGGCTAAGTGGTGTGACAGGAATAGTGTAGAATTATTTGTACACGAAGAACCGATGACAGATTTAAATATTATGCAACCACAATGGTATAAAATATTTGTATTTGAACTTTTAAAAAATAGTGGTTTGGAACCAAACCAAATTTTATATGTGGATTCTGATACAATTGTACATCCCGATGCTCCCAACTTTTTTAATATGATAGAAGCTAGAAAGTTTTGTGCTGTTCCCTGTTATGGTAGTATGGATTGGGTTATGAGGAGTATAGAAGTATATTCTAAAGTAGTGTTTGAAGGATTCGATTTCGGTGATTATTGGACTTACTTTAATTCGGGTTTTATGATGTTTCAACAGGGACATAAGGATTTATTTGACAGTATGATAGATTGGTATGATAAAAGTCAATCGACTTTAAATGTGATTCAACAAAATTATTCTGTAGGAAAGGATCAACCAGTTATTAATTTCTTTATAAAAGATTTGGAAGTACCTATAAATTTATTACCTTATGAATATAATATGCAAGATATGATGAGATTTGAAGTTATAGGTGATGACTTTTTATTTACAAGATATGGTTGGGTATATCATTTTAATTGTGGAGTTAAACCATCGCCAGGTTATTGGTTAGAAAAAACATATAAATATTTTTACGGATGATAGTATCTCATAAACATAAATTCATTTTTATGAAAACCAGAAAGACTGGTGGTACAAGTATACAGTCTGCTTTAGCTCCTATTTGTGGAGAAGATGATATTATTACACCAGACGTGGATGATATGGCATCAGGAAAAAATGTAGATAAATTTTTTACAGACCACCCACACCCACTTTTAATAGATGTAAAAAATTATTTGTCGGGAGTAGACCCACGAAATTCGGATAGGAAGGACGTTTGGAGTAAATATTTTAAATTTAGTATAGTTAGAAATCCCTGGGAAATAGTTGTTTCAAGATATAACTGGAATAAAAGAAATGAAGAAGGAAGTATTGAAGATTTTAGAGAATGGTTAAAAACATATTGTAGTGAAGAGGCTGTGTGGGGCCCAGCCCACTATTGTGTAAATGATATACAAATTGGTTATACTCATGTAGGTGTTTTACATAGAATTAGAAGTACGTATGGGGAAATTGGTTTAGATTATATTGCACGGTTTGAAAATATAAAAGAAGATTTTAAATATATCTGTGATAAAATAGGAATAGATAGAATAGAACTACCCCATAAAAAGAAAGGTTATAAACCAACTTGGCATAAACACTATACAGAATACTATGATGAAAAATCAGTAGAGTTAGTTGATGAATATTTTTCTGCTGATGCGGATGTTTTTAATTATAAATTCAATCCAGAACTTAAAGTACAAAGAATAAAAGAAATAATAAATAATAAAACATTTCAAATTAATTTTACGTTAGGTGGAGAGTTTACTTTGGGTACTAAGATAGAAGAGGACGGTGATAATATAAATGGACCTTCGTTAATAAAAGTACCGAGTTGGGTGAAAAATCCCATCGCAAAATATTATTTGTATTTCGGTCATCACCAAGGTATTTATATAAGGATGGCTTACTCTGATAATATAGAGGGGCCTTGGACTTTACATAGTAAAGGTACTTTACAATTAAGTGATACAAGTTGTGGAAATCATATAGCAAGTCCTGATGTACATATAGATGAAGAAAACAAACGTATAGTTATGTATTATCACGGAGATACTGAAGATGGACAGAAAACATTTGTTAGTTTTTCAGATGATGGTGTAAACTTTAAAAGTGTTGATGAACCGAAAGGTAAGTTTTATTTCAGAGTTTTTAGATATAATGATAAATTTTATTCAATAGCTAAAAACGGTAATGAGGATGCTGTTGTATATAAATCTGATACGTGGGACGGTGAGTTTGAACCCATTTTTAATTTAATTAAAAATATAAGACACACGGCCGTATATGTAAAAAAAGACATATTGTACCTATTTTATACGTTAGTAGGTGAAGTACGTGAGAAAATATATTTAACAAAAATTAAATTACAGGATGATTATGATAAATGGAAACCATTATCAGTAGAGGTAGTTATGAAACCAGAGAGAGATTACGAGGGAAATAATTTAATAAAAGTTCCATCTAATTTTGGTTCGGTGTATGGAAAAGTAAATCAATTAAGAGACCCGTGTGTATATGAAGAGGACGATAAGTTGTATCTTTTATATTCTACAGCAGGGGAGAGTGGAATAGGACTATCAAGAATATGGTAAAAATAAAATATAGATATATAGTCGGTACACATATTATGTTTTATGAGATAGATATGGCCGAAGATCATGTACAGAGTATAGTGAACGCTGTTAATGAAGTGGAAAATAAGGAAAATATAACAGTAGATTTATTTTTTAATTTATCGGAATATTTTGAAAGAGTCGATACCGATCAAATTACACACTCTCAATTAAAAGATAAATTTAATGAGTTGGTTAAAATGGTAGAGGAAACAGGAGCTACTGTTAATCCGACTATTTATGATGATTTTAACCCCATTTCTATGGTTGACTATAGAAGGGATTTAAATTATAATGGTTGTAAGAATCATGATTATGTTATTTGGGGTGAAACAGATTGTCTTTTACCTAAAGAGATGTTTACTACATTAGAAAGTATTAAAGAGTACGCTAGTACTCAAGGTATTCATAGATATGTTACCACGTTTGCTGTTAGAAAGATGTGGGATGACAGTTGGAAACCTTTAGAACACGTAGATTTTGAAAATGCCCGTTTTTATGAGTTATCTGAACCAGAAGCTTTTACTGAACAATCAAGTATAAGATATACTATGAGTATAGATGAAATGAATGAGATAAATAGTAAGGCAAAAGATATAGATGTGAGAATAATTAAAGAACCTCAGTTTGATGGTTCGGGATTGATATTGTCGAGTGATTTAATAAAGAATGGTGTAAATGTACCTCATTGTATTTTTGGCCATCTTGTAGATGATACGAGTATAATGTATAGTTGTAAACAAATTATGGGAGAAGCTTATATTCAGTTTATCGTGAAGAATATATTAAAGGTACACAATAGAAATAATCCTAAAAAGAGAATGTATGCATTAGAAATGTTGTCTGATGATAAGAGTGAACAAAAAAAGAAGGGAGAATGGTTCTTCAAGATAAAGGAATTAGTACACGCAAATTTAGGTACATTTGGAAAGAGTCAAGCTAGGTTTAATACTTATAAGGATTTTGAAAAAATGATAGGACGAGAAAGATGAAAAGAGCCTTACTTACAGGTATCAATGGTATGGATGGAAGTCATTTAGCTGACTTTCTATTAAAAAATAATTATGAAGTGTTTGGAATGGAACGTAGGTCTTCCGTTAAAAATAGAACAAATACTAAACACTTGGAAGGTGATATAGAATTTTTAACAGGAGATTTAACAGACCAAAATTCTTTGTTTCGTACTCTACGACAAGTAGACCCCCACGAAGTATATAATCTTGGTTCACAATCTTTTGTAGGGGAGAGTTGGAATACACCCGAACAGACGGGCGATGTTACGGGTTTGGGTGTATTGAGGGTGTTAGAAGCTATCAGAGAATATGATAAACCTATTAAGTTTTATCAAGCATCATCTTCTGAGATGTTTGGTAGAATGGTAGAAAATCCAGCTAATGAAAATACACCATTTTATCCACGTTCACCATATGGAGTATCTAAATTATATGGTCATTGGATTACAAAAAATTATAGAGAATCTTACGGTATGTTCAACGTGAGTGGTGTTTTATTTAATCATGAATCAGAGAGAAGAGGTATAGAATTTGTAACAAGAAAAATTAGTGATGGTGTAGCAAGAATACACTTAGGATTAGAAGAACATATTACATTGGGAAACTTAGATGCTAAAAGAGATTGGGGTTATGCTCCTGATTATGTGGAATCTATGTGGTTAATGCTACAGCAAAAAGAACCAAATGATTATGTCATTGCTACAGGTGAAACCCACAGTATTAGAGATTTTTTAGATAGAGCGTTTCAACATATTGGTATAATTGATTGGAAAGAGTATGTAAAACAAGATGATAGATATATGAGACCAGCAGAAGTGGATGTTTTACGTGGAGATAGTACTAAAGCAAGAAAGGAAATCGGTTGGAGTCCAAGAACTACATTTGATGGTTTAGTTAGTAAAATGGTTGAATGTGATATGAATTTAGTTTCAAAGGAGATAGTATAATGGGACAAATACAAACAGGATTTATTCATTCATTAGTTTATGATGTACCTGAAATTTTTATTGAAACAGGTACAGCTTTGGGTGGAACACCCCAGAGAATGATTCAAGATGGTACGTTTTCAAAATGGAAGAAAGTATATACAATAGAATTGTCCGCCGATTCTTGTAAGGTCGCTTCTAAAAGATATAAATTATTTGAAGAACATGGAGTGAGTGGTGATTTTGACCCCGATACAGGTGAAGCTGATGAAACTTTTAAGGATAGAGGTGAATATTTTGATGGTAGATTAGTTCTTGTAAATGGTGAATCAGAGATAGTGTTAAGAGATATTCTTATGAAAGAGATAGATGAACCTTGTGTATTTTGGTTGGACGCTCATGCTGGTGGTAGAGTTGGATATGCTAAAGGTAGAGTGGATGTACCACTAATGGGTGAACTTGAAGTTATCAAAGAACACGCACATAAAAAGAATATTGAAAATCACGTGGTGTGTATTGACGATGTACATATGTTGGGACAGAAACAATATGATAAGGAAAAAAACCTTGTTTGTGATTGGTCCGATTTGTCACCACAAGAAGTAGCAAGAGCGTTATCAAGTATAAATCAACAGTATACAGTAGAGTATATGAATCCATTTGGACAACCTATGTTGACAGCTTGTAATAAACCTTTTACCATACCATTTTAAGGAGAAGATATGAAATCAAGGAAGTGGTTACCAACATTAGGTGAACTAATAGACAGACTTAGTATTCATCAGTTAAAGGAAGTTTTTATACCAGAGAATAAAGATAATTATGCTGATGAAATGAACGATATGGTACATGATATCAATTTAATTCTTAATGAAAAAGATGTTAAATTGACAGGTGAAGTATTGAGAGCAGTAGTAGTATTATCACAAATGAATGCCCATATTTGGTATAACGAATCACAAGTACGTAAAGGTGAAAAAGGTTCAGACAATCTTATGTTAACTCACGGTTTAAATGGAATTAGAAATACGGCTATCAACAAGATAATGGAAGTAGTTGGTGGTAGAAAAGATTATAAAGTTGATTGTATAGCATCAGAGTTTAAAGAATGGGATGTGAGTTGGTAATGAAAGTAGTAGTATTTCATCAACCCTTTCCTATGGGGAATCATAGAGTTAACATAGCAATATCAAAAGAACTTACTGATATGGGACACGAGGTTTATTCTTTGGAACAACTAAATGGTAGATATTTGGATGACGAATATAGACAACAACTGAAAGATTTAGACCCCGACGTTTTATATTTTGAGATGTTAGATGCTGAAACCTTTGAACTAATTGAGGAGTTTGACTGTAAGAAGGTATTAACTTTTGTATCACCTGGAATTCTTGGTGAATATGATAAGATATTTGATTATCAAGACAAATGGTTTACACATATCTATACTAATTCACTACAGCTACATAATCAATTTCAAAGTAAGAATATTCCATCACAACACTTTGAATGGTTTTTTAGTCAGATTGGTGAAAATGATGTAGAGTTTGTAGAAGAATATAATCACGGATGTGTATTTTTGGGTATGGGGTTTAACAGATTAACAAGTGAAGCGTATGACTTGGAGAGAAGGTTGTTTTTTAGTGGTGGGTTTGCTGGTGTAGACTTTAAAATATATGGAAATGGTTGGCCAAATTGGCCTGAGTATAAAGGAGTATTACCATCAGAGGATATTGGTAAGTTGTATACTTCGGCTAAGTCAGGTATAGCTATTATAGCTCCGGCTCAAAGAGATATGGGTATGATAAATAATAGATACTCCGAAATGGGTTATTGTGAATTACCAATAACTACATACAAATATGATTTGGATTGGTTTGGAGCTGAGAAGTATTTAAATTTTGTGGAAAATAAAGAAGAAGCTTATACTACTATAAAAGATATAATTGGTAATCCAAGTAAATATAAATCTAAATCAGTCGAACTTAAGAAGTTCGTACAGAATAAAACAAATGAATTTTTTGAAAAACTAGAGGGACTTATAGTAGAAGAATGAAAGTAGCTTTTTTTTCGGAAACAGGAAATAATACAAAATATCCAAGAGATTTCGTCAACGCTCGTACTGAAGTAGGTTGGTGTGTAACATTAGATGCACCAATGTGTAGTTTAAATACTTTACCTAACGAACATTTTGATTTAGGAATTGTTATAGTACCTAAAACTAATCCAAGTGTCAGTATAGATTTTATAAGAGGGTGTTGTGATAAAGTAGCTGTGATGCAGGAAGGTCCACATTGGTACTTTCAAGATTATACTATAGATAAACAGTTTCATTATTATAATACTTTAATGGAAGCCGATTGGGTATATTGTCATAATACATCAGATGTCAGGTACTTTGAGGGGTTAGGTTGTAAAGATGTTAGAGTATTGAGAAGTTTGATGATACCTGAAGGTTTAAAGAGTAAAAGTAAAGAGGGTGAAGGAACTATTATTGGTGGTAATTTTGTAAGTTGGTACGGTGGTTTTGATTCTTTTATTGTAGCCAGTGAGTTAGGTTATGATATAACAGCACCTTCAATGGGTAGAAAACAGAAGTTAGAAGATGAGATTGATGATATAAATTATTTACCATATCTTACTTGGAGAGATTGGATAAGTAATTTAGCCAATTATGAAGTTGGTATTCATTTGATGAGAACACATGCTGCTGGTACATTCGCTATGAATTGTGCATTTCACGGAATACCTTGTATTGGATATAAAGGGTTGGATACTCAAGAATTATGTCATCCAGAATTGACTGTTGAAGTAGGTGATTTAAAAACTGCAATTAGAAAAGCTAAGTTGTTAAGAGGTGAGGACGGGGAATCGAGGGTTTACTATAAATATTGTAGTGAACAAGCGAGAGAAGGATTTGAAAAATATTATACAGAAGAAAAATGGTTAAAAGATTGGAATAGTATAAATGAAACCGATTAGTTTTATTCAACCAAGTCGAAGCAACTTAAAGTATCTTAAGTGGTCTTATAATAGTATAAGAAAGAATTTAGGTTATAGACACGAATTATGTTGGGCTGATGATGCTTCTACTGATGGTACGTGGAAGTGGATGGTAGAAACAGCGAAGAACGACTCGAATATAAAATTATATAGAAATAAAGGTCCTGAACGATTGGGACATACTATATTGTATGATAAGTTAGTAGAATTAGCTACTAATAATATAGTTATGATATTTCACGCAGATATGTATGCTCCACCTGGAATTGACGAGGAGATATATAAACATATAGATGAAAATACAGTAGTGAGTTTGACAAGATTAGAACCACCATTACATCCACCAGGCCCCGAAAAAATATTATTAGATTACGGAATAGAACCAGAAGAGTTTGATGAGTTAGCTTTTATAAGAAAGTATGACGAATTAAAACAGAATAGAACGACAGAAGGTATATTTGCTCCCTGGGCTATTTACAAGAAAAACTTTGAAGAAATTAATGGTCACGACCCATTATATGCTCCACAAAGTAAAGAAGATAGTGATATATTTAATAGGTTTGTATTGAATGGATACAAGTTAGTACAAACGTGGGACGGATTTGTGTATCACATGACCTGTAGGGGTAGTAGGTTCAAGGACGGAGTACCCGATAGAAATGTAGGGGGGCAAACTTTTGTAGAAGGTAGAGAGTCTAAAGAGTGGTTGAAACAGAATCAAAGAAGTACGCGAAATTTCATTCGTAAATGGGGTCATATGGTCAAACACGATGAAATGATGAAACCTATAATACCACCAAAGTATGACATAGGATTCAAGGTATATAATTGTAATATAAATTTATTAAGAGAATTAGAGCCTTGGTGTAGTCGTATTTATCTGGAAAGCGGGTCAGATTTTATACATCAGTATAGAAAGGAAGAACAACCAAATACATTGTTTGACTTAGACGATAGAGTAAAATTATTTGGTAATAGTGATTTAAGTAAACGTAATGATATAATCGTAGAGTTTGATTGTAGGTTACTTACACAACAGAACTTTCAAATAATAGTTAATTTATCAGAGATACTTAAAGATAGTGGTGAAGTTGGAGAAATGCAATTGGAAATATTCAAACTTAGGATTGGGAGTATGACAGAACACCAAAACGATTTAATTAAAGTGAAGAAATAGTATGACTACTTTCTATATATTATTAGATGGGGATACGGAAAAGGATGTATTGTACGCAACGAATGTTTTAGGAGAAGAAAGCTTTGGTAAATTTTATCCTTCAGTTGGTTATACAGCGTTTAATTCAATTATCAATAATTATCCAGAATGGGTTGAGTATATCCAAATATTAGATGACCAAAAAAAAGAGTACACTATTGATGAATTTTTGGATGTATTGGAGAAACTAAAGATAAAAAGTGCTTGACTTTTATGTTTTTTATGTGTATATTATAGTGTAGGAGAGATACAGTGACGAATATTGATTGGCGAGACTACGAAGAATTTGAACAAGATGCATTTGAAAAAATGAACACTCCGACGAGTAAAAAGAAGAGAATAGATTACTGTCAGTTTTAAGTATTCTACTATTAACCATCGGCTGTGAAGAAGGTGTGTTTCGGGAATATACAATAGATTTGGAAATAGACCCACGTTTAGAAGTAGATTCCAATGGTTATTATCATTTAACTTTAGACACAACTAATTGGCAGACTATACATAGGTTGTCAGGAATAGTAACAGAATCGAATACTGGAGCTCCTGTAGAGGTTTTCAAAGTAAATTGGGAGTCCTCTTTGTATTGGGAATTAGGGGATACTTTAGGATATTGGGTAAGACGAGCATTGGCTTATAATATGGTTTGGGTGAATGTAGATACGTCATATGTAAAAGGTTTCGAAGGTACAGAAGTACCTACTATAAATCCAGCTAGTTATAGTAATAGTAAAGGAGAAATAAATACTATGTTTGCTCCTGTTAAAATAATGATAGGTGATACAGCGAGAGTATCAGTTCTATATTATACAGATAGTGGTCTTTTAAAGGGACAGACTTTTGGTATTGTATTGGATTAGTGAAGTTCGAATTAATAAATAAATTAACAAAAGAAGTTGTTACCGTCAGAGATATGGGTAATGTAGTAAAATTAAGTACGGCCGAAATTATATTTGGTTTGTTGAAAAAATTGGATAAAAAACAGTTTAGAGAAATATATGAAGTCAAAGAAGCAAAAGTCTGAACCGACACTTGATTTTGAAAGACTAACTAATCAAGAAAAGAAAGAACTTAAAGAATTAGCTCAAATCATTTACACTGAAGCTATAAATGTTAAATTAGATTATGAACATAATCCGAGTGATATGCCAAGTGGTAGTATTGTACAGGTTCACGAAGATAGTTCTATATTAGAGGAATAAAAAATGAATGAAGTATTATGTATATTAGTAGGTCTTTTTATAGGAGCTCCTATTGGTTGGGCATTAAGTGCTATAACAAATATGAACAGTATAAAAGATTTGGAAAGTGAAATTAATGATTTGAGGTTACAGAGGAAACTATTGAAAAAAGAAATAGTTACTATGCGTAGACCTAAACCAAAACCAAGGAGAAATAGAAATGGCTAGTAAAGGGTTTGAACCAAAAGGTAGAGACCCTTATAGACACAAACCTATACCGAAAGGTAAAGTTGAGTGGGCTTGTAAACAAACACTATCTATTATGAGTGCGTCAAGATTACTTGGGGTAACTTATAATACTATGAAGAAATACGCTCAGAGATATACTGATGAGAATGGTGTTACTTTATTTGACAAGTACAAAAATCCTACAGGTAAAGGTATAGCAAGAACAGGAAATACAGGATTCAACGCTAAACTAACTGATATATTTGAGGGTAAACATCCCAACTATCCACATTGGAAATTGTCAGAAAGATTGATACTAAATGGTTATCTAAAACAGGAATGTTCTAATTGTGGGTATGAAGATTATAGAGAGAGTGATATGATGGGACCGTATCTTCTTAATTTTCTTGATGGTGATAATAGAAATTATGATATAGATAATTTAACACTCTTATGTTTCAATTGTTTTTATTTATTAAAGAAACCAGATATGAAATCAATAACAACACCAAGAAGTGTAAAAATAATACAAAAGAAACTTACAGAAGTTTTTGATGAAGATTAAAAAATTGCCTCCTTTTGAAGTATGGATGGTGTTTGAACAATGGATACGAGGTTGGTTAAAATTTATTTTTGAAAAGAGAAAAGAAGTACCAGATTATCGGAGTGTAATTAAAGAAGTTGAATTTAATAAATCAGGAGTACCTAAAGAACATCCGTTTAGAGATAGAGAATTTAAAGGTGCTTTTAAAAAATCAAAAGAATGGGAAGGGCCAGGAAATCCCTTACCCGATGGAACATATTCAGAAGCAGAAGCAGCTGATTATTATATAGGAAACAAAAAGGAGTCTATTATGAGTAGTGAAGTACTTACAGAGTTTGACGATATTATAGAAGTTGTTTTAGAACACGAGGGTGGTTATGTAAATGACCCGAAAGACCCAGGTGGTGAAACTAAGTATGGTATAAGTAAGAGAGCATATCCTGATGTAGATATTAAAGGTCTAACGGTAGAAGGAGCTAAGGAAATTTACAAGAGAGATTATTGGGATAAGAATAGGGTAGAGACAGTTCCTAATAATTTAAGACATATTTATTTCGATATGGCAGTCAATATGGGAAAAGGTCGTGCCGTTAAAATACTACAAGAAGCTTCTAATGGAAAAAACAAAACCAAGATAGATGTTGATGGTGGATTAGGTCCAGCTACAAGACGAGCTTTAAAAGGTGTAGAGTTACAGAGGGTGAGAGCTTATCGTGTGAAATACTATGCTAATCTTGTGGAAAGAAAACCAGATTTGGAGAAGTTTTATTTCGGTTGGTTTAGAAGATCTTTGGAAGTATAATTTGTATATATAATATTTATATATAACTTAACTAGGAGCATATCTTTGAACGGACAAGACAAAAAAGACTTGAATGTAATATTGGAACGAATGGAACAGGCCGACAATGATAGAGATTTGATGCACGCCGATATCAAATTTATCAAAGAAAATATGTTTAATCCACATCAAGGGTTGTGGGCAGAAACAAAACTCAACACTCAATTTAGGGAGAACACTACGAAGTGGAGAACGGTTATGGGTACTGGTTTTATAGGATTATTTATTAAACATATTTACGATTGGGTTTCGTAGTTATATGGTTATATGTCGTGTGACTTATGTAAATTAAACATACGTACTAAAGTATACAAAGAGAATAAGCATTTCATAATATTAGACTGTAAAGGTTGTTTAGTACCAATGATTGTATGGAAAGAACATACAATGGATATCCCCGAACCAGATATGTACGTAATGGAAGCATATTTAAAAGAGGTTGGGGATATTTTTTTTGGAGAAGAAAATTTTTATATAGACAAAAGGCAACGAACCGTTCCAGACCATTTACATTGGCACGTGAGATATAATAGAGAACGACCAGTTTGGATACAGGAAAGAATGGGAGTTGATGAATGTTAGGTTATATGAATATATATGTATATAATTATATCAAGTTAATATATATAATCACAAGGGATTATTGAAATTGTAATCCTCCGTTGTCAAGAGACAACGAAGGCTCTAACCGACAAAGCCAATAAAGCTTTGATAGCTAAGTGCTTCGAGAGCTAAGTGCTTTGATAGCTATTTGGAGATATAACTAAGTGAGATGATATATGTTGAGGACATTAAAAGAATTTTTTCAAATACCAATCGTACACATAAGTACAACCATAATACTCTCAATACTTCTCGCTCTAAACGTTGCAAACACAATAATGGAGTGGCCGATAATAGCGTTGGCGAGTTTAGGAATAGCGATAAAATACACAGACAAAATATGGCCAACGAAGAAAAAATCGAAATCTCCAACAATGTGGAAATGAACTGGTTTCTACGATTGACCATAGCTGTACTCAGTCTTATAATTATAGGTTTTAAATTAGTGTGGACATATCTCACATATAGGCCAAAACGTAGATAACTCAGCGAAGCTATTTAATTTTATTAATAGCCATCTTAGCTCAGCTGGTAGAGCAGAACATTTGTAATGTTCAGGTCCACAGTTCGAATCTGTGAGATGGCTCACCATTGCGGATATCGTATAAGGGTATTACCTCAGCCTTCCAAGCTGATGATGTCAGTTCGAGTCTGTCTATCCGCTCTCCCTTCTAATTTCTAATTCCCCAAGTTTTTTAATTTTATAACGTTTAGTTTTAAGTTTCATAGCTATTTATAGTAATGAAAGAGCGTAGCAAAACATTTAAACGAATTCTCTATACACTTATTTGTATAATATACATCTATTTATTTATTTTATTATTCCAAAGTTAGGGATAGTGGTAAATTACCCACACTAACCCACTTTCCCCCACCTTAATTATACTATTTAATTCCTAAAATACAAATTTTAGAATAATACAGTTCTAAAAAACATATGGCTTCGCACGCCTCGCATTACTTTTTTATCCTGACAAATTGACATAGTACGGGTATGTAATCCAAAGAGGTTCACGGCTATGACAGCTTGTCATATGCTTTGTTTTACACTCCCAACCTCTTAGTTTTTAGTTAGGAGAGTATATTTTTTTAAGAACAAATAAAAAAAAGCCTTGACTTCTTGCATAAAATGTTGTATATTATTACTATGACAGTAACGGCTTTACCAAGCTTTAGGACGTATACCTATTATAATTTACGACATTCTATGCACAATGTCAAGTGTTTTTTTAATAAGTACGCTGAGTGTACGCTAGTTTTCTTACATATCCTTGATCAAAGCTTATTAGCTTGTATAGGCGTTATAGGCTAACAAGCACATAGTATATGTAAATGTAATCTGCTAGGTGTTTTTAAAGAAATAATGAAAAAAAGCCTTGACTCGTATTACTTTTTTTCGTATATTTAGGTGTAAGATTAGGAGTTAATATGACATTAAGAGAAATCATAGCTGAACTACAGTCTATCGGATATCAGCTGGATAGTGCGCTCGATGGAAATAGTACATTACAGGGCGCTAACAGTGACCTTAACATTCTTTTGGATACGTTAGAGAACCAAGAGATAAACAGTTTCGGTGGAGATAGTGGTGTAGACGCTGATTACCAAGACGAAAATAATTAAAAAAAGCCTTGACACGTATTGTTTTATTTTGTATATTATGGAGTAATGTTGATAGGATTCGTGGTTTTGTCTTTTCTACGACAATTTGAAAAGATGGTGGTTTTTTCGGTTTTCTACCTATTTGAAAACCTGGCCAACCAAATGAATAAGGAGTTAATATGGAATTTATTAAGATTGATAATCCAGAACCAATTACTGTAAACGGTGTCGAGGTAATACCCGATGAGTCATATGATGTAGACGTTGACGAGGATGGTCCGTTTATTACCCTTCCTGACGCGTCTGACGAGGCTCGGGAGGCCGCTTTAATGGATATTATGGCCGATGAACTCGCGGGTGAGAAAATGGTCGAGATGGCCTATGAGAATGAAATCGAACCAGAAGTATATTCGTGAAATTTAAGGATATAGTTTTAAGTGTGTTTGGGGTTGTACTTACCTATTTATGGATAGTGGTTATGTTTAGTATGTAACCAAGCGTCGGTAACCTAAAAAATATTTTAGCCTAAATGACAATAGAAGATATATTAGTACATAAAATTGACACAGAATTACACCAGATGATATTAGGTGATATGATCAATGGTAGTATATGGGAAATGGATGATGAAACATTAGACATAGCCCTTACATCAATGTGGGAAGTGGGAATAAAAGTATGGGAGCGCCGTGGAATTATAGTCGGAGAAGCTTAAATTATATGACACGATGTCAGAGCACGCGGCGTATTTAACCGTGAACTGAGAAGCCTGACATTTTGTCTTGCGAGGCTAAGGTGATTTACATATCGAGGTTATTTTTTTCTCTATGGAATTAACATATTAAGAGTATCATAAATGATAAAAAAAATAATAAACAAGTGGATACTGTAATAAGCTGAAACTAAACCTGTAGAACTATGACCTCAAAATATAAAAAAGATTTACTAAAAGCTGATGATATTGGTTACTTGGAAGATAATTCTCCATGTTGAGAAGATAAATGTGATTGTAAATTTATAAAGGGTACTTAAAGTGTTTAAGTGGTTAGTTAAAAATTGGTATAAACATAGTCCTATATGTAAATGTGGATGGGCTATGAAACCATTTGAAGAATGGCTGGACTAAGTGTGGTTGGGAAGCATTTCAATCTGAAAATGGTAAATTACATTGGTGGATTTCAAAGAAAAGATCAATATAACGATCTTTTTAGACGTTTTTAAGACAATACACAATATATATATTTATAAGTTAATGGTGGTAAAAAATAAATTGAGTATCAATCAACTGAAACTATGGTTCGTAAATACATTGGACAAGTTTAACTTGTCTGTTGGACAAGTTTAACGACCGTATCCTCAAACATCGGAGTTATACATACTGTCGATGGCTTGGGATGAATAGGTGGTGGGGCGAGAAAGACTTGGAGTAAGTCACTGTGAGTAATTGCTCTTACAAGTGTGTAGGAGAATAATAAAATAAAGCTTGACATTGATAGTTATATGTTGTATATTATGTATGTAAAACGTGGTTGTTAAAGCCAACAAATAATAAAACCGATTGTGTGAATTCGTTTACGATACAAAGCCGGATACAGCCACTTTTTAATTTAAAAAAAGAGAACATTGGCGTATTTAATAAAATTCCCCCCCAACAATGACAGGATTAATTAAGACAAGATCAGGTAAGAAGTTCGCATTCAGGAATGACCACGCGTTTGATTCAAGTATTTTTTGGGCGTGGGATATTCACGACCCAGCTCCAGCTGGTAGGTTGATGACACATAAGTGGGATAAGTTGCCTAAGGGTAATGTTACACTATTTAATATTGATAACCCACCACCGACAGTTGGATTCATTCCGATTTTAAGTTAATAGATGAAACGAAAAGATTATTGGACTTGGGAGAGAATACATAAATTAGGCAGGTCCTCTACTGATGGTGGAGTTAGAATGATTTGAATATATTAATTGGTGAATTAGAAGATAGTTTAGATACCTGGGATTATAATGAAGCGTCTGCTACTCAATAAAAAAAATCTTTTAAAAAAATTAGAATTTCTACGACTTCGTATAGAAACTTGGTGTTCTATAAATGGTTATGATAATATGGATAACTACACGGAGAGATTAGATAAAGAAGGTAAAGTTGGTTGGAAAGTAACAGATTGGGAATTTGTAGATAATATGTATAACACTATATATAATGATAATGAGTTTGGTTATGATGGTTATACATTAAAAAAGTTAAATGAGATGTGGGACAGATATAGACCTTACGATGAATCTAGTTTTATGGGAATAGGTGTTCCAGGTTCTGTTTTAATTAATAATGAAAACTAAATGTCTATTATGTACAGCAGTAGTAGAAACTGGACATGGATTCCATGACCATTTAGAAGATGTACATATGATGCCTATTAGACGTATGAGAATTGTTGAACCAGAAAATTGGATACAGGGAATGTCATTAGAAAAAAAAGGAATGATAAGAGAAGAAACACACAATGAATGTATGGAAAGATTTAAGTTTAATCACCCTGAATATGGTACTGAACAATGTTGGTGTCCAGATTGTATTGGTGGAGAAACTTTAGAGATGGTAAATAAAGTATGTTCTAAATATGGACAATTATATATAAAAGAAAAACATAAATGAAGATTATATTTGTATGGTTAGCAATAATTGGAATTCCATTATACTTAGATATAAGAGAAGAATGTAAACCAACTTATTATTATTGGGAACACAAAGAAGATAAAGTTATAATACATTATCATAAGTGTGGTAAATTAAATGATAAGTTTAAAGAAAAAGTTTTAAATCATTTACAACCATATATTGAAGAAGAATATGGTAATGAAATAGAAATTAAATTTAGAGGATTTGGTGAAGAATAAATGTTTGATAGAATATGATGAAGTGGATTAAATTTAAAGAGACTTGGATAGACTCAATAGTTTGGATAGTCTTATTATTAACTTTAACTGCGTGTGGGCCTGGTTATAGATGGACACCGTTAAATGAATGGGATATATCTAGTATACTTGATATGACAGTATTTGATTGGGTTGGTCTATTAGTGTTTATTTTAGTATTGTGGTATAGCCTAAAGCGAACATTTATTGGTAAGATGATTATGTTTATTAAAGGTGGAATGGATGATATTGAAGCAGAGATGAGTGAAAAAGAAAAAAAAGAATTGGATGAATGGTCAGAAAAACGAGCAGAAGAAATAATAGCTAAAGTTAAAAGTAAACTTAGTTATTGGTGGAAATTGATAAAAGGAAATAAATGAGATGACATACTTATCCAACGAAGATTATTATCGAATAGGTGGGTGTGGTAACGTAGTAGATTTACACGGAATGAAACACGAAGAAATAGAAATTAAATTTAAAAAGTTTTATAACGAGAATGCCGTCAGATGAGACTACCCCCAATGATAGTTATATTCTATAAACTACCTAATGAAAAATACTAAAGGAAAAATATGAAGGATAAAAGAATGAAACGTAAATGTCACAATTGTGGTAAAATGGCTACAGACCCATATACATTTAGTACAGTACCAACACACGATGAGTTTGAAACCATACCACTATATAGTAAAGCAGCAAAGAAAATTGCAAGGTCTGAAATAAAAGGAGTTGTTATTCATAATTATTGTAACAGAGAATGTTATGAAAATCGTCTCCAAGAAAAATAAATTATTATAGGGGGGTCGAAGGACACGTGCCTATTTCAAGGACGATTTAAAGTTTGAATGAGAGATTGGTTAAGAAAAACTAGATCACTACGACACGATATTTATGAAGCTGTAATGTGGATAGTAGGTATAAGCTTAGTGATATATTATTTTATAAGATGATAACACCAGTTAATATTGTTCGGATAGCATTTTTACTACTCATACTTTGTTTATTATGTTTAGCAACTTGTATCTACTACTTATTAAAAGATGATTAAAATGCATGATGGTTCAACAAAACCAATAAAAGAATTGGTTGTGGGTGATAAGGTAATGACGAAGAGACAAAGTGATATGCAAAATACACGTTATGGTCTTAATAATACCGCTCAACAGGACTTCGTTGAAGGTGATGATTTCTTAAGTCCTGAGTTACGAAACGTTACGGTCAAGTTAACTAAACTTAGAAATGTGATAAGTGAAACTTCCAAACCTATGTCTGTAGAAAAAAAGTGTATGGTAGACGAAGAGTTTAATGTAGATTGGAGCATGGTTAATGATTGGATAAACAACATTGTAATTAAAGAAATATATCCTTCTAAAGAAACATTACTTATAGCTAACAAACTTTGGATTAAGTATAATATAAAAGAAGATGATGACTAAACATAGAAATATGAATTTAGTTCCAATAGGTACGGTAATGATAGTAAAGAAAACTGACTTGATAGTTAAACTTGTAGAAATACTTCATTTCCCTACACGATATAAATGTAATGACGGAAATATTTATGCAACATATGAAGTAGATATTAAATGGGGAGATGAGAATGAATAATGTAATAATACTAACGACAGCTCTATTAATTATGGTGGGATTTCTTTATTGGTTATTGTTTGGTGGTGATGAGGACTAGCGAATGAATTATAGTAAGTATTTTTACAGAATTGAATTACTACGTAATACTTTTATAAAATATGTTAAGAAAAATTCTTTATATAGTCATTGGACAGATGAATTAGAAGTTGATTTTGAATGGATAGATACTATATATAATAGAATGAGTACTTACAAATACGATTTGATTCCAGTAGAGATGAAACGTTGTAATAAACTATATAGGAAGTATAATGCCGAATAGAAAAGCTAAAAGAAGAAAAGAAGAACGTAGGGAGAAGGATAAGTATTTAAATAAATACGGTAGGACTTCAGCACAAATAAAAAGAATAAAAAAACGACAGGAACGAAGGTCGAGTAGAATTATGTAATGAAATGAAATTACCCAAATTTATAGACAATGGATTTACGGTTATGTTTATTATAATTGGTTCTGTCTATATTTTAATTTGGTTAGTTCTTTTACAAATATTAGGAAATTAATTATGTGGAATTATTATTTACATTGGGCGGTTGCTGTAGTAATTGTAACTGCAGATCACTTTAATAAATTAGAACCAGTTGTAACTACATTTGAAACAAAAATTGGATTGATGGAATATGAAAATGCTGATAGTACTGGTATAGTATTACCAGACACTATTAATATACCACCTTTTTATAGAGACCCAAATAGTACTGTTACTGATACATCTATAACTGAGAGATGATTTGAAGATAGCTATTTGGACGGGGAAAAGGAAAATAAAATTTGAACTGTCAGCTATAATTTTTATTCTACTTGTAGTATTAAAGTACATAGTTATATTTACTTTAATGTTATGGACTTGGAATAGTATAATGAGTGGAATGTTGAAAGAAATATTTAAAAAAGGAATGATGGTATAAAATGAAAATAACACAAGAAGATATAATGGAAATTAATTAATATGGGTGTGGTGAAACGTAAGAATGGATCTTATGCTTTAGAGCATAATACAACTAAAGCACGTAAAGGTGATTGTGAAGAATGTGGTGAAAATCCAGGAGTAAGAAAAGTATTAAATAAAAAAAGACCAGTTGATATTGAATCAGTAAAAGGACATATTGAAGAACATCTTAGTTTCTTTAGTACACATAAATCAATTAAACCTATATGGTGCAAAACTTGTAGTTGTTTGATAAAATATGAAGTAGAAATTGATTACGATAAAATGGATAAACGAGATTGGAAAAGGGATGTGTGACCAGTGAAATGGACTATTACTTTTTAAGATCCCCAAATAGATATAGAAAAAACAAGGCCCCATCAAATCATAGGTCTAATTATCAAGATGTAATTGCTGGAATGAAGAGTGGTAAATATCTTAGTGGTGAAGAATGGGCAAATTTAAAATATGAAAAGGAACTTCTTCAAATATATCGACAAAGAAATATTGAAAGGGAGTCGGGGAAGGAGCAACTGGATGCGTCCGGATAGTAGCATCTAGGGTAAACGAAAGGTTAGTTCACCTTAAGAAAGAAACGGTGGTTGGGAAGGGAATTGAAAAACTCAAGCGCGAATGGTATTCAGTTTTTAGTTCGGTTTTGAGAGGGTTGGTTGGTGGGAAAATAATTAAACAATGATAAAACATCACATCAAAAAAGGGCGTGTATATGAAGTGTTCTATGATGTTGCCGGAAATCCAGTAGCCGAAACAGAACCAATTAATATATTCATTTATCTATTTAGAAAATTATGTAATTTACGAATTCAATGGCAAGAGCTAAATTAAAAGTAGAAAAGGAGTGAATAGTATAATGAGTGGTATGTTAGATGGTATATTAAAAGAATTATTTTAAAATGGAGTTGTGGTATGAAAAATAAACTTGAATATATTTGGCTAGACGGTACAGAACCAACTGCACAATTACGAAGTAAAACAAAGATTATAACTGAATTTGATAAAACTGTATCAGGGCCTTCTGGTTGTCCTGTTTGGGGATTTGATGGTTCTTCCACTAACCAAGCACCTGGAAATAATTCCGATTGTGTTTTAAAACCTGTAAAATTATATAACAATCCTATGGGAGAACATAACTCATATTTGGTTTTATGTGAAGTGTGGAATGTTGATGGTACACCACACAAAACAAATACACGATATAAGTTACAAGAGTTATGTAACATAAACGATTACATAAAAGAATGGGTTGGATTTGAACAAGAATATACTTTATATGACAAAGATACAGATAGACCGTTAGGTTGGCCCCATGAAGGAGAACCAGCACCACAGGGAGATTACTACTGTGGTAGAAATGTTGGAGAACATATTGTAAAAGAACATATTAATAAGTGTATAGAAGCAGATATTAGTATTTGTGGAACTAATGCAGAAGTAATGTTAGGACAATGGGAATATCAAATTGGAACGGGTTCTTCATTAGAAATGTGTGATGATTTGTGGGTTGCTCGTTGGTTAATGGAAAAGATTTGTGATGGACACAATGTGTCAGTTTCACTTCACCCAAAGCCAGTTGAAGGTGATTGGAACGGCGCGGGGTGTCATACAAATTTTTCTACAAAGTATATGAGAGAAAAAGAGGGTGGATATGGGGAAATAATTCGTGCTTGTGAAAAGTTATCAGAAAATCCACAAGAACATATTGATGTATATGGTCAAGATAATGACCGAAGACTTACAGGAGAACACGAAACTTGTTCTATTGAAGAATTTCGTTATGGAGTTTCAGATAGAGGAGCATCAATTCGTATTCCGTGGCAGGTAGAAAAAGATGGTTATGGATATTTGGAAGATAGACGACCATCAGCAAATTGTGATCCATATAGAGTCTGTAAGAGATTGATAGAAACAATATGTTAAAGGAGTATTAATACAATGCAGACATTTTTACCATATCCTACATTGATTGGAAAAGGTTGGGTAAACAACGAGTAGAGGGTATGCAGATTATCAATGCTATAGAAAAAGATACGGGTTGGAAACACCATCCTATTGTTAATATGTGGAAACCATATGTAAATGCTTTAAAACATTATACTAACATTATGATTGATGAGTGGGTATCTAGAGGATATAATAATAATATGGTAAAGTATGATGTATACGATGGTGATATTATATATCCAGCTTGGTTGAGATATGAACCGTTTCACGCATCACATCGAGCTAACTTACTTCGTAAAGATTATAAATACTATAGTTACTTTGCTTGGATTGAAGATCCAGAATTACCATATCTTTGGTTAGATAAAGATCACAAAGAATGGTATTCGGTATGAAAGTAATTTATGTTGATATTGATGGTACAATATGTGAAAATACAAAAGGATTTTATTGGAAAGCTAATCCGAGATATGACCAAATTGTTAAAATAAATAAGTTATATGAAGAAGGTAATACTATTATTTATTATACGGCTCGTGGTAGTGTAACAAAAATTGATTGGACGGAACTTACGAAACAACAACTTAAAGATTGGGGTTGTCGTTATCACGAACTTAGAATGAATAAACCAGACTATACTTTGTGGATAGACGATAAGAGTAAAAGAATAGAAGAACTGTAATGATAATTTTATTTCCAAAACTACCTAATGGTAATATACTTTGGAAATGTGAATATTGTGGCCGAAAATATGAAGTCTGTTCGCCCACAAGAAGAGTATGGTTATATTGTGCATGTGGCAAGTTCGGTCCTGAATGTAATAGAGAATATTATTCGAAAGGAATATACCATAAAAATGAAATTTCCATTAATAAATTTGTATAACTTAAATAGATGTAAACCTATTGTAC
>LUMJ01000021.1_pt1 | contig 59021 bp, 52 predicted proteins | sample 729631 | NCBI WGS metagenome assembly LUMJ01 (sample SAMN03860266, study PRJNA289734) | marine metagenome | biome: seawater column; feature: ocean; material: water; isolation source: Red Sea water column Station 22 - depth 500m | place: Saudi Arabia: Red Sea | collected 2011-10-15 | depth 500 m
CAATTCAAAACGCAGTTTTTCAAAACTCCAATTTTCCCTGGAAATTCTGCGTGTCAGGCTGCGCATGAAACTGAGCCGAGTCTGAAAAGATGAACCCATACGGGACAAGCGCATCACCTGTTCCGGAGCTCGCATTGTATCTGAAATAACAAGGGGATATTCAGGTGTGGATTTGTTCATTATTTCTGAGGACCAAATGATCGTTCAAAAAAATCCAGCCAGTTAAGTCCGGCAATACGTGCCACTTCGTCTTCAGTAAACCCGGTTTTCCTCAAACATCTGAGAATGTTTGTAAAATCTCGATTGTCACAGAACCACTCAGGCTGTGCGGGGAAACCAGCCTTATCAGCAGTTCCCTCACCAAAATCTCTTTCCCTGGTCCATGTACCGTTGCGCATCCATTCAACTACACTGTCGGGCTGATCCTGACATAAATCGCTGCCAAATCCTATTCGCTCAACCCCCATCATCTCCGCAGTACGGGCAATCATGCCGCAAAACTCTTCCAGTTTGCATTCCGATTTGTCTTTCAGGTGATGCGGATACATTGAAAACCCCAGCATTCCTCCGCTTTCCGCTAGCGCTTTCAAAATGTCATCTGATTTGTTACGTAGAGCATCAAACCAGAATGACGGGTTGGCATGAGTAATGGCAATAGGACGTTCAGAAATTTCTATTGCCTCAAGAGTGGAGCGTCGCGCGGAGTGACTCATATCCACCACCAGTCCAACCCTGTTCATTTCCCTGATTACCTGACGTCCCATCCTGGTTATCCCGGGGTCATCTTCTTCGTAACAGCCTGCAGCCAACAAACTTTGATTGTTGTAGGAAAGCTGCATGAATCTCACTCCCAGTTGATGGCAAACTTCAACCAGGCCAATGTTATCTTCTATTGGAGAACAATTCTGAAAGCCGAAGAAAATTGCGGTGCGTCCTTCATCATGTGCTTTGGAAACATCCTCCGCGAATCGTCCGTGAAATATCAGCTCTGAATATTGTTCAAATCTACGGTTCCAGGCAATCACATTCTCAACCATTTCCTGAAAATCCTCATGGTAGCAAATGGTTACATGAACCGATGAAACTCCGCCTTCATTCATCTGACGAAAAATCTTTTCTGACCAGCTGCTGTATTGAAGCGCGTCAATAAAAATCATTGTTGCTTAAAAATATCCTTATGAAATTACAGAATAAATTTGAATTTAGAAAAATAATTTAAAAATGCCAACTTAAACTAATAGACAAGAATAATCTCGATAAATAAGAAAAGTAAACCGTTCTTATCCATCAGTCAAGAAAGTTTTGAGAGTATTTTTGATTTGTGGCAATTACTGAAAAATCTGAATGGTATTTTCTCAGGAAGGAGTAACACCCCGAAGACGCTCAGTACGTCGGCGCAACAGTTCCACAGTGGTCAACAGCAGGATGGAGATGATCACAAGTATGGTAGCCGCTGAAAGAATGGTCGGACTGATTTCCTGGCGTATTCCAGACCACATTTGTCGTGGCAGAGTTACCTGTTCAGGTCCACCGACAAAAAGCACAATCACAACTTCGTCAAAAGAAGTAATGAACGCGAAAAGAGCTCCGGAGATAACTCCCGGTAAAATCAGCGGCATCTGGATTTTGAAAAAATTACGCAGAGGTCCTCCTCCAAGACTGGCTCCAGCCCTGGTTAAATTTTGATCAAATCCAACCAGAGTGGCTGTGACCGTGATTACCACAAAGGGGAGGCCCAGCACGGTATGCGCAAAAATTAAGCAGGCGTAAGTCGCCACCAGGTTGAGTTTCGCGAAAAAGAAAAACACCCCTGATGCAGTGATAATAAGCGGTACAATCAATGGTGAAATCATGACAGCCATGATAGCCTTGCGATATGGCATGTGAGGTCGGCTGAGTCCCAGAGAAGCCATGATTCCAAGTGTTGTTGCCAGAAATGTGGCAATAATACCGATAAACAAACTGTTCTGGGCTCCGATAATCCATCTGTCAGTGCAAACAGTTGTTATCCCGGGATCTGAGCAATCTCCGATAAGAATCCTGTACCAGCGCAAGGAAAAAGCTTCTGGATCGAATGCCAGCATTCCAGGAGTAAATTCAAGAAAAGGTGAAGATGAAAATGAAATCGGAATCACTGCAATCAGCGGCATCACCAAAAAGAATAGTACAAACGCACAAATCGCCAGATAAGTAAAATGCCATAGACGTTGAAGCGGAGTCGCGTAAATCGGTAATGCCATAAGTCAAGCCAGTTTCATATTATCAATACCAACAATTTTGTCATAAACCCAGTACAAAATCAGAATCGCGCCAAGCAGAACTGTGCCCATAGCCGCAGCCAATCCCCAATTAAGTGATTTCTGCATATGATAAGCCACCATGTTGCCGATCAGTTTACCATCTTTTCCTCCAACCAGTTCGGGAGTAATGTAATATCCAATCGCGACAATAAACACCAGGATCACACCTGCGCCGATTCCCGGAAGGGTCTGAGGCATGTACACCTTCAAAAAGGCCAAAGATGGTGTCGCTCCAAGATTCTGTGCTGCTCTCATATAACTTGGAGGAATCCCCTTCATTACACTGTAAATAGGCAGGATCATAAATGGCAACAGAATCTGAATCATCACAATCACTGTACCGGTAAAGTTATACATCATCGGCAGCCTGTTTTCATCTGAAAGAATACCACCGGAAACCAGTACATCGTTGATTACCCCCTCCTGCTGGAGCATCACCATCCAGGCCACAATTCTGACGAGCAGTGAAGTCCAGAAAGGCATCAGCACACAGATCATTAACAGATTTGAATACTTGAGCGGCAGGGTCGCCAAAAGATGCGCGGTGGGATAGGCCAGAAGAAGGCAGCCTATTGTGACAATTAAACTCAAAAGAAGTGTTCGCCACCAGAGCATCACATAAACCTGACGTTCCTCCGGTTGCATAATCACATTACTGTTTACGTCGTATTTACGATCAAAAGCATTCAAGTAATACCCGCTTGTAAAGGGGTCTTTCATGGCAACCAGAGATTGCCAGACATTTACATCTCCCCAACGTTTTTCAATCTTTATCATTGCCTCCTTGTAAGGAGGATTTTTGATTTTATTAAAACCACGTCTTGATTTATTGACCAGGCTTTTCCAGCCCGGTTTTTCGTAATTCATACGGGTGCTGGACTTACCGGTCAAAAATTTATGAGCGGAACTGAGGTCTTTGTAGAGGGCTTTGTAAAATTTTTCGTCAGGAAGACTTTGTTGATCCCAGTTTTTAAGTACTTTAAATAACCTGCTGCAGGCGGCATTAGTCAGCGGTGTCAAGTAGGAACAAATGTCAAATTGCGCTCGTTTTTCAACATTACGTTTTTCTTTTTTTGAACCTTCATACTCCAAAGAATTATGCACAATCCTGCTCAAAGGCATCCATGTTTCAACTTCACCCCAAAGAGGATTAATTTTCAGAATCGGTTCTTTATATGGACCTCTTTTTGGTATTATAACACGCCATCCGGGGTCATCCGGATTCACTTCTCTTCCCGTATTATTTGTAATCAGAAATTTATTGATAGTACCCAGATCATAATAAACAGCTTCAAATAATTCCTCGTCAGGTAATGTCTGGCTATCCCATTTCTCTATTATACTAAAAGTTAAGGGCATCTGGTAGTTGATCAGCCGATCATCCACACTACGGGTAAGCAAGTTCCCGATGGGGATAATAAATAACAACATAAGGAACAATAATGGCGGAAGCACAAGCCCGATTGCTCGCAGCTTGCTGCGCCGCATTGAACGTTTGAGGCTGACTTTCAGCGGAGTTCCATCCGCAGTCAGTAGAGGCTGGGAAACAGTGGAAGCATTACTGGCCATAAAGCTTACGGCAAAATTTCAAACCGTTAAAAAGAAACGGGGAGCGGTCGTTGCCGACTGTTCCCCGTTGTAACTAAATGGAAAAGCAAAATTACTTACCCATCCAGGCAGTGAAACGCTCGGAAATAGAATCACCGTTATCCGCCCACCAGGCTGGATTAGCAAACACCGCGTTCTTCATGTGCTCATCGGTGTTGGGCATGTGCTCCATGATGTTCACACCGGTGTGGAACCACGGCTCATTGGACTTGATGATATCCAACGCAGATTTACGCATAGGACCGTAGTTGATATACTTGCCTTGTCCTGCCTGCTGATAAGGCGCGGAAGCGTGAATCATGAATCTAAGGGCTTCGTCATAGTTCGGTGTACCCTTTACCATAACCAGCCATTCCTCTTCCAGCACCTGACCATCCCAAACAGGCACAAATGGCGCGCCTTCCGAGAGGATGGCAGCACCGACACGACCATTATAGGCCAGCGCCATCGAGGCTTCTCCGCTGGATACAAACTCCAGCGGTTTTGCGCCGGACGACCAGAAGACAACGTGATCTTTGATGGTGTCCAATTTGGCAAAAGCGCGATCAATTCCAGCCTTTGTGTCCATTACTTTGTACACATCACCGGCTGCAACACCGTCTGCCATCAGCGCCATTTCAATCAGCGCGTTGGCCCAGGTATGAATTCCACGCTTGCCCGGGAACTTCTTGACGTCAAAGAAATCGCCAATTGTACTGGGCTGCGCGCCTGAGAAGGTGCCCTTCTTGTAGAAAGCCATGTAGGACCAGAATATTTGTGGAGCGACACAGTCATTTGGAACCGGGACCATAATGTCCTCATCCATAGAAGTTCCGTCCGGAGCCTTTGCAAAGACATCACGGGGCAGCTCTTCAAACAGGCCTTCATCACAGCCAACACGTGCCTCATGAGGCAGCACATCGACGATGTCCCACTTGATTGTTCCTGATTCAACTTGAGTTCGGACTTCGCCCAAACCGCCGTTGTAGTTGATGAAGTTCGCCTTACCTCCGACAAGCGGGGAGTTCGAAAACGTGTCGGCATAAGCCTTTTGCTGGCTCATGGTGTAGGCACCGCCCCAGGAAGCAACGGTCACTTCCGCAACCGCCTGGCCTACAAAACCGATCATTGCCATTACAGCCGCAGCCGTAATGGTTCGTATGAAATTTTTCATACTATCTCCTTTTTTTAATTAAGTCCATAATGGACTGTTGATTTGCCCCAATATCGGGACTTTTTAACCAAACCTGAAACGAGTTCAAAAATATGTAGGCTCAGGCCCGTCGTTATCAGGATGAAACAGGCACATCAAGCGCCCGCGAGTCTTCCGCCAACCAGCCAACCTGAACCGTTTCACCTGGTTTAAGTTGTGCGTGTTGCGCGGAGTTTGGGATTTTGACGATAAAATCGTCGTGTCCACAAACATTCATACGGGAGCGGATATGATCTCCCAGATATATCAGTTCTTCTACAATTGCCGTAAGACTGTTTGGATAATCTGAATCCGGATTAACAACAACACGTTCAGGCCGCAAGGAAATCATGGTTTCGCTGCCAACTCCTTCAATATTAACCGCAAGGGCTTTCAGAGTTTCTCCGCTCTCAAGATTAACCGTACAGATTTCTCCATCATCTTCAATCACTTTACCAAACAGTGTATTGTTTTCTCCTATGAATTGTGCCACAAAAGCATTTTCCGGAGCTTCATACAAAATATCCGGAGCAGCCAGTTGTTGTATTTCCCCATCATCAAATACCGCAATTCGATTGGACATCGTCAAAGCTTCGCTTTGATCGTGTGTCACATAGACTACTGTCACCTCAAGATTTTCGTGTATATGCTTGATTTCATACTGCATTTGTTCCCGTAGTTGTTTATCCAGCGCACCCAGAGGTTCATCCATCAACACCAGCTTCGGTTCAAAAACCAGTGCTCTTGCCACGGCAACACGCTGCTGTTGACCTCCTGAAAGCTGCATCGGCCGGCGTGATCCAAAAGCTCCAAGCTGCACCATTTCCAGTACCTTCTTCACTCGATCTTCAATATCACTTTTTTGAAATTTGCGTACCTGTAGAGGGAAAGCCAAATTTTCATTAACAGTCATGTGAGGGAATAAAGCATAGTTCTGGAACACCATGCCGATGTTTCGTTTATGAGGCGGAACATTGTTGATCGGGACACCATCCAGAATGATTTCCCCGTGAGTAGCAGTTTCAAAACCGGCAAGCATCATCAAACACGTAGTTTTGCCGGAACCGGAAGGACCAAGCATCGTCAGAAATTCACCTCGTTCTGTGTCCAGATTTAAATTCTTGATAACGAGTGTTTCTCCATCATAACTCTTTTGGACACTCTGAAAACTGACGTAAGAGTCGCCTTTACTCATTTGTTGCAATAATTGTTTTTCAGTAAAATTTCACTTTTGGTCGGACAATTATACATATCACCAAAAAAAATGCAAATAATTTCTGATTTTCTTTATTTCAGTTCCTTTGTATAAGGATAGAATCCAGCTGTCAAGTTTCAAAACATTATTCTGAAATTAATCACTTTATTCATTGCTTACAACTTAAAATAGGAAACTTACAAAGAATTTCACATCATGCTGAGGAAAATTCTGGAAACATTTGCAAAAATCCAATACTTGATTTAGATTGAAAATGCTGATGTAAATTATCATAGCTCTCAAGTAACAAGATGGAATGTTGTTATAACACAAAAAACTGACGATGAATGAAATACAAACGGAGTAAAACAATGAGCATACAAACTGAAAACACAACATACACTGTTGACGGCAAGGAATTTAAGGGATATCTGGCCTGGGATGATTCTTCCGGAGAAATACGTCCTGGGGTGCTGGTTTTTCCGGAATGGTGGGGATTGAATGATTACATCCGGAGAAGAACCGAACAAATTGCGGAACTGGGTTACGTTGCAATGGGTGTGGACATGTACGGTGAAGGCAAAACAGCTGATAATCCTGATCAAGCAGGATCACTTATGAATGCTGTACTGGATGATAAACAAATCGTCAAAGCTCGTGTTGAGGGGGCATACGATGTCCTGAAGTCGCATTCGCTGTCTAATCCTGGAAGACTTGGAGCGATTGGCTATTGTTTTGGCGGAGCAATGGTACTGAATATGGCACGCATGGGAATTGATCTCAGGGCAGTGGTAAGCTTTCATGGCGCACTGGATTCATTTTTTACACCTGCGCCTGGTGATGTAAAAGCAAAGGTGCTGGTTTGCCACGGAGCAGCGGACGAGTTTATTCCTCAGGAAGCCATAGAACAGTTCAAATCCGAGATGGATGCCGCAAGGGCTGATTATGAATTCATAGCCTACGAAGGGGCATATCACGGTTTTTCAAACACTGCTGCTACTGAACGTGGGAAACAATATAACCTGCCGCTTGCCTATAATGAAAATGCTGACAGGGATTCATGGGATGCAATGAAGAACATGTTTGAACAAAATTTGTGAAATGGGGGAAAGAATTTATTTCTATCTGATTGCTGCTTAATAAAGTAATACAAGCTATTTCATAAACTGCAGTTCCCGGGGTTTAATCAGTCAAACGTGAGTGGCTCATTTGTGTATCTAAAGATAAAATCCTCATCCGGCATAGCGCTTCAGGATTGAAATCACCTGTCCGTAGTAACCTTTTCCAAACAAGTTAAGATGGTTCAGCAAGTGATATAGCTGATAAAGAGGTTCACGATCAGCGTATCCCGGTACAAGCGGGAATACGGAATTATATGCTGAATAGAAAGCATTTGAAAAACCGCCAAAAAGTGAGGTCATCGCCAAATCCGCTTCACGATGCCCGTAGTAAACAGCAGGATCGATCAGCCAGGGAATTCCCTCCACATCAATCAAATAGTTTCCGCTCCACAAATCTCCATGCAGCAGGGATGGATCTTCCTCAGTTCCGTAGAGCAAATCCGGAATATTTTCTATAAGACGATCCATTAAATTCAGCAATTCCGGAGTCGCGTAACCGTTTTTCTCTGCCAGCCGTGTTTGAATACCAAGTCGGTTTTCCACGTAAAAAACAGGCCAGTTTTCACTGCCTTCCATTGAAGGTGTATTTGACTGCAGTGAATCGCCCAACAAGTTGTCTTCGGAAAAACCAAACTTTTTACCACGGTATTGATGCAGTTCCGCGAATTGCCTTCCCAGCATTTCCATGCTGGAACTCCTACCGGACTGCCCTGCTTCAATCCATTCCAGCAGCAGGAAATCCGGGCCTTTGGCTGCTACTTCCGGAACATTAACTGTGCCTGATTTTCGCAGTTCAGCAAGACCTTGCGCTTCAGCATCAAATACCCCGGAACTGCTGCCTCTTGTCTGTTTAAGAAAAAATACTTTTCCGGAAGCAAGCTGTAATTTGCGGGAATCGGCAATACATCCTCCGGAAACGGATGTGGTTGATTCAATTTGTTCAGAGAGAATTTTTTCCAGGCGGGACTTTAAATCAGCATTCATTGCTTATTTTGACTTTAAAAACCTCAGCAATCCACCGCATGCATCTTCGAGAATATCAAGTACTGTTTCAAAACCCTGACTTCCTCCGTAATAAGGGTCAGGAACAGCTGTAATTTTATGTGTTTCACAAAAATCAGTCATTCTCCTTATTTTATAATTATAATTATCCCATTGATCTAGCATCTTGATTTGACTGTAATTGTTTTCATCCATTGTAATAATCCAGTCAAAATTTTCAAAATCCTGCTGCATAAATTTTCGAGAGATACTGTTCAGCTCATAACCACGCAAACTTGCATGCTCACGCATTCTTGCGTCAGCTGGATCACCTTCGTGATAACTAATTGTTCCTGCTGAATCACATTTTATCTTATTTCCCAGCCCTTTTTGTTTAATCAAGGAATTCATTACACCTTCTGCGCATGGTGAGCGACAAATATTTCCCATGCAGACAAATAAGATTCGTATCATATAATCTGTATGAATTAATGTTTTTTACGCTTGATTACCGCCTGACTTCACGATTTCGCGGCAAAGTAAACTTTTTACGTTTTCATAAAGTTTAGTAAATAAATTTATTTTTAAATACATTTTTTTGGAAATTTACTTGTAATTCTCCGAAAACATGTTATCAATGATCATGCTTGTATTGACGGGACAGGACATCAAACTTGAAAATCCTTTCATTATTGTGTCCTTCTTTAGTCTTGCTGGAGAATGGACTCCGGCAGATTTCAATACTGAATTAGCTATTATTGATGAGGAGAAGTATGAATAAAAAAAGTATCTTGAAAAAATTGACGCTTGTGGCTGTCGGAGCAATGATTCTTCCCGCTTTTGCTGCTGCTGAAGTCAAAATGGGAATAATTTTAGGCTTTACCGGCCCAATTGAATCCCTGACCCCGGATATGGGCAAATCAGCAGAACTGGCTTTTAAGGAAGCATCGGATTCAGGCCAGTTGCTGGGAGGACAGAAGGTCAGCGTCGTCCGTGGCGATTCAACATGCATTGACGCCGCGGCTGCAACTGCGGCAGCAGAAAGACTGATCACATCAGATAAAGTGGCCGGAATCATGGGAGCAGACTGCTCCGGAGTGACCACTGCAATTGCAAATAATGTTGCAATACCAAACGGTGTTACCATGATTTCCCCCTCGGCAACTTCACCTGCCTTGAGCACAATCGCGGACAATGGCTATTTCTTCCGTACCGCGCCTTCTGACGCCCGTCAGGGACAGGTGCTGGCACAAATCACTATTGAGCGTGGTATCAACAATGTTGCTGTCACTTTCATTAACAATGATTACGGCAAAGGCTTGTCTGACTCATTTATTAATGCATACAAGGGCCTGGGCGGAAAAGTCAGCGCCGTTGTTCCCCACGAAGCCGACAAAGCTGATTTCTCTGCTGAGGTGGCTACATTGGATGCTTCCGGAGCAGACGTTCTTGCAGTCTTCGGTTACGTCGACCAGGGTGGAAATCACATAATCCAGGGATCACTTGATGCTGGTTCTTTTGACAAGTTTATTTTAGCTGACGGAATGTATGGTGAATCTTTGCTGAAAAACATGGAAGGAAATCTTACAGGCACATTCGGAACAGTGCCTGGAACTGATTCAAAAGGGTCAGAGACCTTTAAGGGAATGGCACAATCGGCGGGTATTACCGTTGGCGGTCCATTTACGGGCGAGTCCTATGACGCAGCAGCCCTGCTGATGCTTGCCATGCAGTCGGCAGGTTCCACAGACCGTGCAGCTATCGCCTCAAATGTTCTGGCGGTTGCCAACACACCCGGAGTAAAAATTATGCCTGGTGAACTGGCAAAAGGCTTGAGAATCCTGGCCAACGGCGGTGCTGTGGATTATGTAGGCGCCTCCAATGTTGAGTTGGTTGGCGGAGGAGAAGCTTCAGGTTCCTATCAGGAATTTGAAGTTAAAGGAAAAGCTTTCTCTACAGTACGTTTCCGCTAAGTCTTACCTAATTATTTCCCGGTGCTGGAGTCTTTTCAGTGCCGGGATAACTATGGCAAATAAAGTTCGAAACCAATCACACCTTCCGATTCTTCTGAAAACAGAATAATCATTCCTCCCATTTTTTCCATACTATCCCGAATTCGAGAAAGAGCAGGTGCAGACTCTAGCATTGTTAGGGTTGTGTTTTTGGCTGAATTCCGAACATCTTTTATGCTGATTTGAAAGCTATATTTTTTTTCAGCATTAATTTCCGGCAATACAACATTGGACTTATTTGCCGGAACAGCCCCCTCCTTTAGTTGTAAATCATTTTCCGGTGCTGTTAAGGCCAGTAAATCCAAGGCTGACATCAGAATCTCCAGCAAATACAACGGTGCAGACCGTATTGAATCGATTTCTGGATCCCGGATAAATTCCAATTTGCGTCCGGAATGCTGTAAATTAAACATCTTATCCAGCAAAGAACAAATCCGATCCAGAGAGCATTCATCTGTCTGTGACAAACCAGTAAAATACTGCAAATCGTCAGAAAGAACTCTTGATTGCTGGCGCCATTTCCGGAATTCTTTCTGTATCTCTCCGGAAAGGGCTTCTTCTACATTTTCAGTTAAATCCAAAGTGTCTTTCAGCCACTTACTCAATGTGTTAAGCATCCAATTAACGCCTGACAATGTTGCGGCTGTATACTGAGAATCTGGTGGAATCTGCCCGCTGTACAGCGCCATTTCCACAGTTGCCAGTAATTCACGACGCTTAAACGGCTTAACAATATAACCTGAAGGGGTGGTTTCTTTTGCTCGTTCAATAATGGATTCATTGGTAAATGAGGTTAGATACACAACGGGGAGTTGGAACCGTTTCCGGAGTTGAAGTGCGGTTTCGATTCCGTCCATTTCTCCTGCCAGCAGGATATCTACAAGTACTAAATCCACCAACTGTTTTTCCAGTGCCTTCAATGCCTCTTCTCCTGAAGAACAAACCAGCGGAACTTCATGTCCTGCTTCACGGAGACAGAAAAGAATATCATCTGCTACAATTGCTTCATCCTCAATGATCAGGATTCTTCCTTTGACCATTTTACTCCTTAAATTTCAGTTCAAAATAAGTTCCGTTGTCACTTTTGAGACTGTACTCACCTTTCAGCTGCTGAGAGAGGATTTGTATCAGCCTCATTCCTGTACTGTGAGGATCCTGTAAATTCTGATTTGGAGGCAGACCTGGTCCATCATCAGCAACTGAAAGAAAAATACGATTTCCAGGTAAAATTTTCAATTTAATGCTAAGCTTTCCTTTCCGCCCTACAGTAAAAGCATATTTCAATGAATTGGTAATTAATTCATTGATAATCAGGCCGCAGGAAATTGTGTGATTGACATCCAATGTCATCGGCTCCAGGTCCAAATCCAGAACGACCTGATCAGCATTAATTCCTAAAGAAGTAAGCAACTCTTTGCTCAAGTGTGAAATAAAATCAGGTAAATCTATGTTAGACAATGAAGTGGATTGATACAATTTTTCATGAACCATCGACATGGTTTGAATACGCTGCTGCAAATCACGCATCATGATCTCTAATTGCTCATCATGAATATGTCTGAATTGTAAGCGCAACATGCTTGAAATGATCTGCATGTTGTTCTTTACACGATGATGCACCTCCTGCAGAAGCACTTCTTTTTCCTGTAAAGATGATTTCAGCCATGTTTCCGCTTTAGTGCGTTCCCTGTTTTCATCCTGCAGTTTTTTATTAGCTGAACGCAATTCATCCGTTCGTTCAAGCACTTGTTCTTCAAGCGTGTTTTTGTAACCCAGTAATTCTTTCTCTGCGCTTGTACGCCGAATGAGCTCTGAATTGAGTTGGTGATAGTAATCCTGCAGCTTTTTACGCATTCGATTGAAAGCCACTACCACTTCATTCAATTCATCCTTTCGCCGATGTCGATGCAATTCTAAAGGTGAATCCAGTTTTTCAGGTGTAATTTCATGGGCATACCGAGCCATTGTGCCCAAGTGACGAGTAATCAAAAACTGAACTAATACAATAATGAATCCGGAAATCAAAAAGGTTTTGATCCCCTGAGTAAGCAGGATGATCAGAAGCTTATCCCAAAGCCTGGCATAAACCTCATTGAGAGAAGCCAATAACCGCAATTCTCCTAATTCAAATAACTCCGATTGATGCGTGTAACGTAATGGGAATCGATACTCTAAAAACTGTTCTTCAATTACTTCCCCTTGTACCAATAAAACCCCTTCAGGAGATTGAATCTCAGCATATTCCATATCCGGCAACTGCACCACGCCTTCAAGCAGCACCTCAGCTTGTCGTAAATCTGTCATCCAAAGACTGTTTACTATCCCCCCCAGGTAACTGCTTTGAATTTGGGACATTCGCTCCTCAATCAGGTCAACATCACGTCGATAATCTGTATATAGCTGATAACCTGTCCCCAGTAAAGTAATCAGGGAACTTGCCAAAAGGATATACACTATTAATCGTCTGCTGATAGATTCAAAGTCAAACAGTCTTTGAGAGGTTAAACTGATTATTTTATTCATAGTTCATTTCTGTGAAGAAAAATATCGCAAGTCTCGATAAAAATAAGTATGCTTTGCATTGATTATATCACGGCTACATCGTAAAAAGACCTAAATCCTTGTCATTTTAACTAAAGCGGGAAATCCTGCAATAGCTACTGCGTAATATCATTAAGATTTATCCACTCAACCTACAAGACCCCCGCACCTAAATAGCCAGAAACTCATTGGGTGCGGGGTGTGGTTAAGATATTTTACTAATTCATCAAACAAAGCAAACCATGAAAAACGATGCATTCAGCTTTCCGCAGGAGGAATTTCATCGTGAATTGCAAGTAAGCCGTAATAAAGTTCAAATCATGGAATCAACACTTTCAGATTTCCTTGAAGAGTTGAGTTTTGTACACAAACAATCATTGCAGCTGAATGGCCCTCGTGGTGAAGTCATTTCCGGAGCACTTGCAGATTTGCTGGAGGAACTGCGTTTTACCAACAAACAACTGGCCTCATTGCAAGGAAATCTGGATGATGCCATTCAAACTGCATTTGAGCAGGATGCCGGTCAGCGCCTGAGAGAAATGCTGGTCCAGCTGATGACACTTTCCCTCCTGCATTGGGAAGAAACCACGGGAACCACAAAAATCGAACTTGCCGAACAAAGCGGAATATGGAAAGTCCACCTGGACAAAGGCTACTTTCGATTAAGAACATTTGACCGCTATCTCAGTGTTCCCAGTGTTCCCAAGAAACCCCGCTGGAAAGATGTAACCCGAACAGCACGTTATGTTCTTGCCTCCGGAGAATCTTCGGTTTCCGATAAGCTGCGGTTGACCCTGAAAGAGTTTCAAAAACATCTTTTACAAGCTGCCCATTGAACCACACTTTATTTCTTTTTCCTGCCTTTCCTCTCTCCTTGATCTGAAATCAACAAATTAATACTTTTTTTATGCCATCTAACTCTTTGATAATATTGGTTTAGTTAAATGTTTTTACCGATTTTTCCAGAAAAATATCTTGTTCGAATTAAATAAATGCAGTTAGATGGTGTTGAAAAATCGGAACAGTGTTCCCTTACTGTTAATACCTTTGATGTGGAGGATCTGGCAAATTAAAATTTCATACATATTCTGCTTATCCTCCCTGCTGTTTTTGTGCTTGATATGCACATCAGCAGCATTTGCTGTATCAACTTCATCATCGGGCAAGTTACATAGTTTGGCCTTTTTTGCACCACGTGGTGAAGGTGATCCGTTTTGGGGTCTGTTCATCAATTATATGCAAAAAGCAGCGGACGATCTGAATACGGAATTAAGGCTCCATTATGCAGAGGGTAACCGTGAAAGGATGCGAGAACAAATTGCAAAAGAGGCAAAATCTGAAAACCGAGCAGATGTTTTGGTATTTCCTAATTTCAAAAAAGGTGGTGAAACTTTTTTGAAAATTATAGAAGAAAATCAAGTGCCGGCCTTTGTAGTCAATTCTGGATTCACGGAGGACGAACAAGTTGGACAGCCCCGGGGGAAATTCAAATACTGGATAGGCGAATTGCTTCCGGATGAGCAGGAAGTGGGGGCACAGCTGGCAAAAATACTGATTGATGAAGGATTGCGAAGCAAATCAGGAGGAAACGACCCATCCCTGGAAATGGTCGGTATTACAGGAATTATCTCTGATTATGCGGCAATACAGCGTACTAAGGGTTTACAGCTCATAGCGAATAATTATCCTGAAATACGTTTACGACAAATTGTTCCTGCAAATTGGAGCGAGAATGATGCCGCAACAAGCTTTTCGATGTTAAAACGGCGTTATCCTAATGTGACACTGGTCTGGAGCGCAAGTGATGTTATGGCACAAGGGGTTATACGCAGCGCGAAAAAACTCGGTCTCGTTTCCGGTGAAGACTTTTTAGTCGGGGGAATTGATTGGGCTAATGCGGGATTGCAGTCAGTAAGTACAGGAGATCAGCATGTTAGCATTGGCGGACATTTTTTGGAAGGCGGATGGGCAGTCGTGATGATCTATGATTACTTGCAGGGTAATGATTTTGAAAAATTAAATCTTCGCTGGCGCTCAAGCATGAGCAGTGTAACTGCTCCGGAATGGAATACACAAAAGAAACTAAGAGAAAGAATACAACCTGAATTAATTGATTTTAAGCGCTATTCTCGTTTTTTGAATCCAGAAAAATCTTCTTACGATTTCAAACTGGAATCACTGTTTGTTGAAAATTAGGATAGTGCCGGGAACTTGCGGCTGCTTATCAGCCGGAAGCTGCAGATGTCGATGGTCGGCATCTGTTGTTAAAGTGGGAACCATCAGTGATGGCGGTTTCCTTGTAATATAACTTGTTATGGAGATAAACAATGTTAAAACAAGTTTTAATATCCACAGCAGGCTTTCTTTTTGCCACGGCTGTATCACTGAGTCCGGCAATGGCTGGGGGTGAAGCGGAAGTTCTGCACTGGTGGACGTCCGGTGGTGAAGCCGCGGCATTAAAAGTCCTTAAAGATGATTTTGCCGGAAATGGCGGAACATGGAAAGACATGCCTGTTGCAGGCGGTGGAGGTGATGCCGCCATGCAGACCTTGAAGGCAAGAGTAGTTGCTGGTGATCCCCCAACTGCGGCACAGATCAAGGGCCCAAGTATTCAGGAATGGGATGATGAAGGTGTTGTAGGACCTCCTTACCACGTGGATGCTGTAGCAAAGGCTCAGAACTGGGATTCTCTGCTCAGCGCGCAGGTGGCGAATCACATGAAGTGTGACGGATTCACCAAGTACTGCGCCGCTCCGGTAAACATTCACCGTATTGACTGGTTCTGGGCAAACAAAAAAGTTCTGGACGCACATGGACTGACAATGCCAACTTCCTGGGATGAATTCAATGCCGCGGCAAGTAAACTTCAAGCCGCAGGAATTATTCCACTGGCACACGGAAGCCAACCCTGGCAGGACGCTACAGTATTTGAAGCGGTTGCTCTGGGAGTAGGTGGAAATGAGTTCTACCAGAAGGCCATTGTTGAACTGAACATGGACGCACTAAGCGGGGCTACGATGGTTAAGGTTTTCGACCAGATGAGAACCCTTCAGGGATTCACTGATGAGGGAGCACCTGGACGTGACTGGAATGTCGCCACAGGCATGGTAATGGAAGGCAAAGCTGCTTTCCAGATAATGGGTGACTGGGCCAAAGGTGAATTCACAAATGCCGGTCTAAAGCCGGGCATAGACTACTATTGTCTGCCTACACCTTCAGACCATGGTTATTTGTATAATGTTGACAGCTTCATTTTCTATTCCATGGATGGGAAGAGTAAAATTGAAGGTCAGAAACTGCTTGGCAGCCTGATGATGGGGAAGAACTTCCAGAAAGTCTTTAACCTTTACAAAGGCTCTATACCCGCACGTCTCGACGTTCCTATGGATGAGTTCGACATGTGTGCCAAGGGGTCCGCGGCAGATCTGAATTACTCAGCAATGACCGGAGGTCTGCAGCCAAGTTTTGCTCACGGAATGGCACTGCGTCTTGCGCAAAAAGGTGCAATACAAGACGTTGTTACAGAGCATTTCAACTCTAACATGTCTTCCCATGAAGCAACAAGAAGACTTGCTCAAGCTGTGAAAGCATCCTTATAATATCCGATTCCCGCTCACTTTCTTCTAAGGGAATCATTATAACGCACCCTCCCAGATCTTTTGATTGATCCTCCTGGAGGGTGCGTTTATTATAATCATTTAAACAAATAATCATCACAGAATCCATGTTCTACTGGCTGCAGAAAAACCTTCCAAGAATAGTTATCTCACCGTCTTTTGCTGTCATACTGTGGTTTGTCTATGGATTCATCATCTGGACTTTTTACGTCTCATTCACAAAGTCCAAGATGCTGCCGCGCTACGATTTCTGGGGAATACAACAGCATTTCCGCTTGTGGTCGAATATGCGCTGGTACACAGCGGTGGAAAATCTGCTGATATTCACCGTCCTTTTTGTCGTACTCTGTATCCTGATCGGAATTTTACTTGCAATTTTGCTTGACCAGAAAATCAGGACAGAAGGATTTTTGAGGACAATTTATCTTTACCCGATGGCCCTCTCATTCATTGTCACAGGAACCGCGTGGAAATGGATACTTAACCCAACTTTGGGAATTCAAAAACTTTTTAGAGACCTGGGCTTTACAGACTTTACTTTTGACTGGCTTGTTAACAGAGAAATGTCGATTTATACCATTGTGATTGCTGCAGTCTGGCAGTCCTCTGGATTTGTCATGGCCCTGTTCCTGGCAGGATTGCGTTCAGTGGATGATGAAATTATCAAAGCAGCCAAAATTGACGGAGCCGGTCTGTACAGTATTTACATTACCATCATTCTGCCGATGCTGCGGCCTGTCTTCATGAGTTCCATCGTGATCCTGATACATATATCTATTAAGAGTTATGACCTGGTGATCGCACTGACAGCAGGTGGACCGGGAACATCTTCAGACATGCCTGCGGTATTCATGACACAAATGGCTTTTCACCGCAGCGAAATCGGAATGGCATCTGCCAGCGCTGTAATGATGTTTCTCACTGTATTGGCAATCATTGTACCCTACCTTTATTCTGAATTAAGGAGGCAGGATGCAAGCCGCTGATCCCCAGTTGCAGGCCCTTGAACGTTCGACTTCTCACAAACGGACATTCTACCGCTGGCTGCTGTTTCTGATACTCGGAGTGTTCGGCATCTATTACCTGACGCCGATGTACGTGATGATTATCACATCGCTTAAAAGCATGGAAGAAATCAGGCAAGGCAACCTGATGACACTTCCCAAAGAGATCATTTTTGATGCCTGGAAAATAGCCTGGAGCGGACGTGGATATGATGCTGGAGATGTTTTTCTGAGACCGTTCTTCTGGAATTCAACAAAAATGGTCATTCCAGCGGTTTTTCTCTCAACCTTTTTGGGCGCTCTTAACGGTTATGCTTTAACCAAATGGCGTTTTAAGGGAGACAACATGGTATTCCTGCTTTTTCTGTTCGGCTGTTTCATTCCTTATCAGGCAATCCTCCTGCCGATGGCCAGAACATTAGGTATGTTGGGAATTTCAAATTCAATCACCGGACTTGTAGTAGTTCATACAGTCTATGGTTTAAGTTTCACAACCCTGTTCTTCCGCAATTACTACGTTTCAATTTCTGATGAAATCATCAAATCTGCCCGGATTGACGGCGCTGGGTTTTTTAAGATCTTTTTCAAGGTGCTGCTGCCGATATCATCACCGATCATTGTTGTTACAGTAATCTGGCAGTTTACTAATATCTGGAACGATTTTCTTTTCGGTTCTTCTTTTTCCTTCGGCGAAGCCGCCCCAATCCAGGTTGCGCTTAACAACATGGTTCTAACCAGTACAAGTGTAAAACAATATAATGTGGATATGGCCGCGGCTTTCATTGCAGGATTTCCTACTCTGATTGTTTACATATTAGCAGGAAAATACTTCATTCGTGGACTTACAGCAGGATCAGTAAAAGGATAACTATGGCAACACTAAAAGTCAGCAATCTCAGTAAAAACTTTGGCAGCACACAAGTACTAAGGCAGATTAACCTTGAAGTCAGCGATGGCGAATTTCTTGTACTGCTTGGACCATCGGGATGCGGTAAATCAACGCTGCTCAACATAATCGCCGGACTGGAAACACTTGATGACGGAGAGATCAGCATTGATGACTATGTGGTCAACAAGATGGAGCCCAAAGACCGTAACATAGCCATGGTTTTCCAATCTTATGCGCTTTATCCCGCAATGACTGTAAGGGACAATATCACTTTTGGATTGAAACAGCGTAAGGTTTCAAAGGAGCAAACTGAAAAGTCACTCAACCACTTTTCAAAAATGCTTAAAGTCGATCAACTGCTGGAGCGAAAACCCGCACAGCTTTCCGGAGGGCAGCGTCAGCGGGTTGCTATGGGACGTGCACTGGTTCGTGATCCAAAAATATTTCTTTTTGATGAACCTCTTTCCAACCTTGATGCTAAGCTGAGGGTGGATATGAGAGCAGAAATCAAAAAACTCCACCATCGCCTTGGAACAACGATTATTTATGTCACCCACGACCAAATTGAAGCAATGACTCTTGGAAACCGTATTGCTGTGATGAAAGAGGGTGACATAGTTCAGTTGGGAACCCCCAGGGAAGTTTACTCTGAACCGGTCAACCGCTATGTCGCAGAATTTATCGGCTCCCCTTCAATGAACTTCATTCCTGTCACAGTGGAAGCGCGAAGTGGTAAAAATGTATTAACTCTTACCCCTAAGGGGCAATCGTCTGTTGAAGTTCCTGCCCCGAATTTCTTGAACGGACATGAGGGAAGAGAAGTAACACTGGGATTGCGTCCCGAGCAAATCACTAACCTGCCGCAGTGGAAGGATGCGATTGATGTACATTCAATCAAAATCGAAGTGGAAGTAACTGAGCCAACCGGTCCCGATACTCTCGTTTTCACTGAAATTAACGGTGCTTCCGTAATTTCCCGCTGCCATCCGGAAAATATGCCAGAAGACGGTGCTGTCATGTCCCTTAGCCTCAGCATGTCTAATGGCGTGTTTTTCAATCCGGACAATGGCGAACGCTTCCAATAAACTTACTTTTTATGGGCATCGATACTGCTAACATTCCTGAGCAGATTTGCCTGTTAAAGCACAGGATAAGCAGGCAATGTCCTGATTTGGAAGAACGCTTCCGTGAAATAGAGTCCAGGGTTTCTGAAGATATAAGAAAAATTGAAGAATTCAAAGAACAGGGAAAGTGCGCAATTCCTGAAATAACATTTACCGAAATTGCAGAAAACAGCGTAAATAAAAAAACCATTGAGACTGTCAAACGTCACGGTGCAGTAATTGTTCGTAATGTTTTTTCACCGGAACAAGTCAAAGATTGGTTTCTGGAACTCAATAGATATCTTGATCAAAATGGATATTATGAACAGGATGATCCTGGATTGGACAACTATTTCAGTGACCTCAAAGCAGACAAGCCTCAAATCTGCGCGGTTTACTGGTCAAAACCGCAAATCCAGGCAAGACAGAGTTCTGAGCTGGCCCAGGTAAGAACTTTCCTTAACAGCCTCTGGATTTATCAAAATAACGGCAGACTGCATTTTCATCCCGACAGGGAATGCACTTATGCAGACCGTGTGCGCATGAGAATGCCTGGTGATACCTCTCTGGGACTGTCGCCTCATGTTGACGGAGGATCCGTTGAACGCTGGCTTGGAGGAAATTACCAGCAGGTTTACAGCTCATTATTCGGCAGCAATTGGCAGGATTACGACCCTTTCAACGGGGCTTTTCGCACAGAGGTTGAAGGTATTGATTCCCCTGCTGTTTGCCGTGCATTCAGAACATGGCAGGGCTGGACTGCGCTAACTTCACAGGGAGCAGGAGACGGGACATTACAGCTGATTCCAACAACCATGGGTATTGCTTATATACTTCTGCGTCCGTTTCTACAGGATGTTCCAGAAGAGGTACTCTGCGGTGCTGTTGAAGGACGTGCACAGGCCATCACAGAAGAGTGGCACTCGCTGCTGCTTCGTGGACTGGTTACTATTCCGAAGGTCGAACCGGGAGACACTGTGTGGTGGCATCCAGACGTTGTACACGCTGTGGAGCATGAACACCAGGGCTGTGATGTAAGCAGTGTGATGTATATTGGCTCTGCTCCATTGTGTGAGAGAAACACGCGTTACCTTGATCGTCAAAAGCAGCCCTTCCTTGACGGAAGAAGCGCCCCGGATTTTGCCCCAGAGGACTTTGAGAAAAACTTTCCTGACCGGGCTACCATTGATGACCTGAGTCAACTCGGCAAAATGCAAATGGGTTTTGATCAGTGGGACTAAGACTTGTTCCCGAAAACAAAAGCATTTACAATTAATTCATTTCTCACTTCAGTTTGAATTACCAGTATTTTCAAATTTTAAATTACCAACCTAACATTCTTAAATATCTGAAAAAATGACTAATTTCAACTTTCCGCAATATTCGGATTTAAATAATAAAACTGTGCTGATTACCGGAGGAGGCTCCGGTATTGGGGCATCTTTAGTGGAAGCTTTTGTCAGTCAGGGAAGTAATGTGGCATTCATTGACATCCAGGAAGAAGCTTCAAAAGAACTTGTCAGCAAACTGACTTCAGACAGCTCAGCTCCGATGTTCATCAATTGCGACCTTACAGTCGTCTCTGCCTTAATAAAAGCTGTTAAACAGGTTGAGAATAAACTGGGAGCAGTGCGTGTTCTGGTCAACAATGCCGCAAATGATCAGCGTCATGAACCGGAGGACGTAACCCCTGAATACTGGGAAGAGAGACTGAAATTAAATCTGAATCATCAGTTCTTTGCAGCGCAGGCAGTTCAGCCTGAAATGACAAAGGCCGGAGGGGGAGCAATAATCAATATGGGATCCATCAGCTGGCAAATGGCTTTAGAATTTATGCCGGGATACACCACTTCTAAGGCTGCAATTGAAGGCCTGACCCAAACTCTGGCAAGAGCATACGGCAAACACCACATCAGAGTGAATTGCATTATTCCCGGACAGGTTTGGACCCCCAGACAAATAAGGGATCACCTGACTCCGGAATATGAACAGTTCATGAACGAGAAACAGTGCCTGCCCGGCAGGATTCTTCCGGAAGACATTGCACAGCTGGCTCTATTTCTTGGATCAGATGCGGGGCGCATGTGTACCCGTAGAAATTATTACATGGACGCGGGAATAGGAGCGTAATTATGAACAAGATTGATCTTAACGGCCGCAATGCAGTAGTAACAGGAGGAGCCCAGGGGATAGGTCTGGCAATTGCCGAACGGCTGCTTTCTTCAGGTGCGTCTATTTCAATTTGGGACTGTGATGAATCACTGCTCTTGGAAACTGCTGACGCACTTGCCTCAAAAGGTTCCGTGAAACCGGTTGTGATGGATGTTACTGATTTAAACTCTGTCAGGGAGGCTGCAGAAAAAACAAAAAAATTATTGGGAAGCATCGATATCCTTGTATGTAATGCCGGTATTGCCGGACCTACAGTAAAAATTTGGGAATATCCTCCGGAGGAATGGCAGAAAGTAATTGATATTGATTTAACAGGAGTATTCAACTGCCTGCATGTTGTTTCTCCACTGATGATTGCCCAGAACTACGGGCGCATAGTTAACATTGCTTCTGTAGCCGGCAAGGACGGCAACCCAAATGCGGCCCCATACAGTGCCGCCAAAGCCGGAGTTATTGCCTTGACAAAATCTCTTGGAAAAGAACTTGCCGCTTATGATATCGCGGTAAACTGCATTACACCTGCGGCGGCCAAAACACGAATTTTTGATCAAATTAGTGAAGAACATATTCAATACATGCTAAGTAAAATTCCCCGCAATCGATTTTTAAAGGTGGAAGAAGCTGCTTCCATGGTGTCCTGGCTCTGTTCTGAAGAAAATTCTTTCACAACTGGAGGGGTTTTTGATCTCAGCGGTGGCCGTTCAACTTATTGATTTTTGTATTCAGACACCCCTTATAATCTGACATTATTAAAACATTTGGATCATACTTGACAAGGCAACTTCACCAGCAAAGTATTATGTCAGCAAAAAAAAGATCAAGACTGAGAAGCCGGGAATGGTTCGACATCCCGGGTGATCCGAGCGCCACAGCTCTGCACCTCGAGCGTTATACCAATTTTGGAATCAAGGTTGAAGAACTCCGTTCCGGCAAACCGATCATCGGCATCGCACAGACAGGCAGCGATCTTGTTCCATGCAACAGGATTCATCTTAACCTGGCCCAGCGTGTACGAGACGGCATCCGGGAAGCCGGTGGCATTGCAATTGAGTTCCCTGTCCATCCTGTCCAGGAAAGCGGTAAGCGCCCCACAGCTGCTCTTGACCGAAATCTTCAGTACCTGAGCCTGGTTGAGATACTTTTCGGCTATCCGCTGGATGGGGTGGTACTGACCATCGGCTGTGATAAAACTACTCCCGCCCTGCTGATGGCAGCAGCCACAGTGGATATCCCCTCAATCTGCCTTTCTTCCGGACCAATGATGAATGGTTACTGGAGAGGAGAACGCTGGGGTTCCGGCACCATCGTCTGGAAAGCCAGAAAACTGCTGGCTGCAGGTGAAATCGATGAGGAAGAATTCATTCAGCTTGTTGTTGATACCACTACTTCACCAGGTTACTGCAACACGATGGGCACAGCCACAACCATGAATTCTCTCACCGAGGGGCTTGGTATGTCGCTGCCCGGCTGCGCGGCCATTCCGGCCACCCTCAGCGAAAGAGCAGAAATGGCTTACCAGACAGGATTGTGCATTGTGGAGATGGTTGAGGAAGATATGACGCCGTCCAGAATTATGACCCGTGAAGCTTTTGAAAATGCTGTGGTTCTTAATTCAGCATTGGGCGGATCAACCAACGCACCTATTCATATCAATGCTATTGCCCGCCATGTTGGAGTCGAACTGAAGATAGAGGACTGGCAAAAGATTGGTTTTGAAATACCGCTGCTGGCAAACATGCAGCCAGGTGGCAAGTATCTTGGAGAAGACTTCCACCGCGCGGGCGGAGTTCCTGCTGTGATGAATTCACTGCTTGCTGCAGGCAAACTCAATAATTCAGCAGTCACCGTAAATGGGAAAACCGTGAGTGAAAATTATGCGAAAACTCCAACATTGGATTCAGATGTAATCAAAACCTGTGCTGATCCAATCCTTGAAAATGCCGGTTTTATCATTCTTAAGGGAAATATCTGCGACGCCGCCGTGATGAAAACATCTGTAATCAGCGAAAACTTTCGCACACAGTATCTTGAAAAACCAGGCAGCAGAAATGTCTTTGAAGTACGTGCAGTTGTATTTGATGGTCCGGAAGACTATCATGCCCGCATCAACAGTCCGGAACTGAACATCGATGTGGACTGCATCCTGGTAATACGAGGCTGCGGACCGGTGGGCTATCCCGGATCAGCAGAGGTGGTCAACATGCAGCCTCCGGACAGCCTGATCCAAGCAGGGATCCTTGAACTGCCTACATTGGGAGACGGTCGCCAGAGCGGGACCTCCGGAAGTCCGTCCATACTTAATGTTTCACCTGAATCCGCCGTGGGTGGAGGACTGGCTTTGCTGCAGACCGGCGACATGCTGAGAATTGACCTCAATCAGTGTACAATCGATGTACTGCTGAACCATACTGAACTTCAGAAAAGACGTGATCAATTGCAGCAGCATGTGCCTGAGAACCAGACTCCGTGGCAGGAAATATACCGTGACACCGTGGGTCAGTTATCCAGCGGAGGAATAATAGAACTTGCTGAAAAATACAAGAAAATCAGAGAGATCATTCCTCGTCACTCTCACTGAAGAATCACTGTCCAAAATACACAGTTTATCTTTCCCACTCCCATGATATTGGACCGCCTCTTCGATTTGGAGGTGCAGTCATGAATTCGCCCATTCCTGCTAAAATTCCCTGAATAGTTTCATTTGCTGCAACTGCACTTTCCTCATTGTCATACCGTGCAATGAACACAGACTGTCCTTTATCTACATCGATTACGTGTACTAATTGGAGCCCATCCACCGCCTTAAGCTGATCTCTCAGGCCGTCAGCATAAGCATAAAATTCATCTTCTCTTTCCGGATCAAAATTTACGTCTGTTACTCTGTAACTCATAATTGACTCCTGCTTGAAATGGTTTACTTAATTTCTGTACTTAACACAAAATGACACCTTTTTAAAAACCGTACTTGCTGAAATCAAGTGTTAGTCAGCGTGAAGTTACAAAGTGAAGATTTTTTAAAGAAAAGTCAAGAACAATTCATTTGGCATACTTTTACTCTATTGTAAGGGGAACATTTGAGGAAATTTTCTGTAAGGGAATTTTTTATTTTATGCCGTCATTCTGTATGTGTCAGAGTGCCTGCCGAAGTCTCCAGACTGTATATGCCACAAATCGGCATAAGTACCTTCAAGTGAAACAAGGTCATCATGATGCCCTTCTTCCGCAACCTTGCCGTCACGCATCACCAGAATCCTGTCTGCATGCCTGATTGTGGAAAGCCTGTGTGCAATTACCAGCGCAGTTTTACCTTTGGTAATGCGTGCAAGATTGGCCTGTATTTCGCGCTCAGTTTCAGTATCAACCGAACTTGTTGCTTCATCAAATATCATAACCGGAGAGTTCTTAAGAATTGCGCGCGCTATGCTTAGCCGCTGACGCTGACCTCCTGAAAGCCGTATGCCCCTTTCCCCGACAATTGTCTGATATCCTTCCGGAAGAGTCATTACAAATTCATGAAGCTGTGCCGACTGAGAAGCATCTTTTATTCTCTGCATATCCAGATCATCAGGTCCGTAAGCGATATTTTCCGCGATCGTACCATGAAAAAGGTATACATCCTGACTAACCAGTGAAATTTGTTTGCGTATCTCGCTTAATCTCAATTCTCTCAGATCAATTCCATCCAGCAGCACCTGTCCCTCAGTGGGATCATAAAATCTAAGCAACAGCTTGATTAAAGTTGATTTACCCGCGCCGGTGACACCGGCAATTCCAATCATTTCACCCTGGTTAACACTCATATTAAGCCCCTTCAGGACTTCAACTCCACGCTGATAATTAAAACAGACATTATTCAATTCAATTCTGCCCTGAACCGGCTGAACAAGTGATTTCGGCGCTGACGGACTGACTATTTTACTGGGCGCTTCCAGCAGTCCGAATGTTCGGCGGGCACTGGCCTTGGCACGTTCATATTCGTCAAGAGTGACACCCATTCTTGTCAAAGGCCAGAGAAGCCGCTGTATCATCATTGAAAAAAAGACCAGTTCCCCCACTGTAATTATCCCTTTGTCTTCAAGTACCCAGTAACTGCCCAGCAAAAGCACGCCGCCAAATCCCAAAGCAATAGCCATTCGTATAAGCGGCACATAAACCGCGCTGAGCTTTATTGCATGAAAATTTGCGTGTTGATATTCTCTTGAGGCTGCTGCCACACGAGCAGATTCAAACTTTTCCGCGGTAAAACTTTTGATCACAAGTATTCCGGCAATATTATTCTCAAGGCGGCTGCTGAGCGCGCCCACTGCTTCACGTACTTTTTTGTAACGCGGAGAAATAAGATTCTGGTACAGTAGACTTCCCCAAAGTACAATCGGCAGCGGAAGCAGTCCCACAAGAGCAAGCTCCCATGAAATACCAAACATCACTCCGCCCGCAAAAATGAAAAGCACAAATAACTGAAGAATTTCGTTAAATCCAATATTGAGAAAGCGTTCAATCTGGTTTACATCGTCATTTAGCATCGCCATGGTCTCCCCCATGCGATGGTTCTCAAAAAATTCAATTTCGCGTGTCTGCAAGTGATTATACGCATCAGTACGCAGCTTGTGCTGTACGCTTTGAGCAAGGTTCATGAATCCGTGCTGATATGCCCACTGGAAGAGACTTTCAAAAACAAAAATAACTACTCCCAGTACTGCCAGAAATATGGCAATGTACCACAGGTCATCTGTTCCAATAACAATTGAAATCCATTCCGGAGGATCACGTCTTACTGAATCAATAACCCACCCCACCAGCACAGGCGGCATCAAATCCAGTATCTTGTTCAAAATGCTGGAAAAACATGACCAGCTGAAAAATTTCCAGTGCGGACGCAGATAGCGGAACAGTTTCCACATAGGTCTGGAAGACAGGCTAGTTTCAATAATTGTCTGTGACATGAATTGGGTTATTAGATTTTCCGCAAGTATGAGTTTTTAAGAAATATTGTTTTAGCTTCCGTCACGAATAACTCTGCATCCGGCAATGTCCATTGTAGCTTTACCAATATTCAAATTATTTTTGTCACGAAAAGTTGAGGCAAATGATAAAAATCGGTAAACATCAGCAAAATTTGAAGCAATTCCAAGCGAGATTCTGATTGCACCGGCACTCTTATTTTCGCGGTGCTGAATTATTTGCAGAAAACGAGGAAGATTGATTTCATCTCCTTCTTTGAAGGCTGCATGCATATCTTCCGCAGTAAGCTCCTCTGCTGCTTCCCCTGCGCCAGGATTGCAGAAACATCCTGTACGAAGAGATATTCCTTTTTCGTTGGCTAATTCTTCTATTCGTCGATAATCCAGCAAATGGCCATCTGGTGAATATATATTCAGCGAAATTGTAGCTCCACGCTGCTCTGTGTTTGCCGGTCCATAAAGCCGAATCATAGATCTGCCGTTGCTGTGCTGGAGGGTGTATAAATGTTTCAGCAGCCAGTCAGTCAGGGCTGTGATCCTGACACTGATTGATTCAATTCCGGCTTTTTCAAGGTGCTGCAGTCCTGTTTTTATCGCGGGTATATTCAGATAGTTGACTGTACCATCTTCAAACGCGGCCTCATTCTGCGCCAGAACATGAGCATTTCCCTGAACACTTGCAAAATTAACTGTACCTCCTGAAAACCAGGGACGAATGAGTTTTTTGCATACATCTTTCCTGATCAGCAACGCGCCAATTCCAGTGGGATATCCAAACATTTTGTAAAAAGAGATGCAGACAAAATCCGGATTATATACGTTCAGGTCCAGTTTGTTTGCCGGAACAAAAGCCGCAGCATCTAAAAGAACATCCCAGCCTTTGTTTTGTGCAGTTTTAATCCAATCAAGCGAGTGTTTATCTCCGGAAAAATTTGACTGCGCCGGATAAGCAAAAAGGTTGTGGCTAGTACGGTCTGCTGTGTCCAGTACTGAAAACAGACTTTGCTGCTGAAGACGTAAATCAGGAATATCAACCGGAATGTATTTTATTCGTGCACCTTTTTTACGGGCATATTCTCTAATACCATTGACTGAATTATGATTATCAAATGTCAACGCGTACTGAGTTCCGGAGTTAAAAGGATATGATTCCCCAACCAGTTTCAAGGCACCACTGGCATTAGCAGTAAATACAGCAATGTATTTGTCAGAATCGGTATTGAAGTACTTCAGAACATAGTTCCTAGCATCTTCAACCATATCTGTCATTGCCTGTGAAGTAGGATTTGCTGAGTGTGGATTGCCCAGGACTTTATGCTCAAGCAGGCTCAGATGCTGCTTAAGCTGGCTCGAAGCGTAGAGTCCACCTCCGGTGTAATCCAGATAAATCTGCTGATTTTCATCAAGCCGCTTGTACTCCGTTTCCCGCCATTTGCTCAGCAAACAGGATTTTTTGTATTCCGCATGATTCTGTAGAAAGTCCTCGTAAGCTGATTCAAAATTATCCTCAGGATATGTACTTTGGTAATTGAATTTTTCTTGCTTTACGGAAGTCATTTCAGCTTAATCTGAACTGATAGAGAATTTTGATAAGCGTTTACAAGCACGTTTTCAGAACATCCAGGGTGAGATCAATTTCCTCAACAGTATTGTAATGCACAGGTCCTATCCGTACAACTCCACCGGAATCTTCGAGTTTCATCAGTTGTATTGCCTCCAGGGCGTAATTGTGTCCGTGCCAGACAAAAATGTTTTCATCTGCAAGTTTCTGGGCAATTGTTTGCGGATTTTTATTCTTGACAGTAAATGAAACAGTAGGCACACGACGCGAAAGGTCATCCTGCATGCTTATTCCCCGTATTTCCACACCATCCAGCTTTTGCAGTCCTTCTATTAGTCTGCTGCTGAGAAACTGTTCATACTGCTGAATGGCAGACATTGCTGCATGCAGTTTTTTTCTGCGGCCGCTGCATTCAGGGAAATTACCCTGAAAATCAGTTCCCATCGTGTCGCCAACCCACTCCAGGTATTCTATAACACCCAGTGTTCCCGCCTGTCCTTCATGTGATTGTGTTCCAGTCTCAAATTTTCCTGGAGAAACATTGTCCGCGGGACGTACCTTATACGCCTCAAGTTTTCCCAGCAGCTCTGATTTTCCCCACAAAACCCCTTGATGCGGACCAAAAAATTTGTAGGGCGAACATACCAGCAAGTCACAACCAAGATCCTGCACATCAGTTGGTCCATGAGGCACGTACTGCACTGCGTCCACAAAAACCATAGCTTCTGACCGGTGAGCCATTTCTGTTATAGATTTTACATCATTGATTGTTCCAGTACAATTGCTCGCGTAATTGATAGCAGCCAGTTTTATATCATTTTCACTGAGCAACGACGCGGCTTCGTTCAAATCATATTCGTATGTTTCTGTATTAAATTTCAACCACTTGACATCAAGACCTAAATCCTCAGCCAGATGCAGCCATGGTCCGATGTTGCCGTCATGGTCCATTTGAGTAAGCAAAATACTATCACCACGATTCAGAAGCCTGCCTATTGAACGGGAAACAGCAAATGTCAGGGTTGTCATATTGGCCCCAAACACTATTTCATCAGCAGTTTTTGCGTTCAGCAAATCCGCCATTCCCTGGTGTGCTTCTTCCAGCACTTTATCTGATTCAACAGAAGTCCGGAACATACCCGCGTGATTGGCATTGGTATTAATCAAATAATTTTCCATGCGCCTCAAAACATGACGAGGAACCTGGGTGCCTCCGGGGTTATCCAGATATATCCTCTGTTTCCCTTCATCCTTGAGGGAAAGCGCCGGAAAGTGCTCTCGTATTGTATTTACTTCAAATGACATGATTTTATTTTAAAGATATAATTTTCTATTTAATTGAATTTACAGGTATATTTATTGGTTACGAATATACTTAAAACAAAATGTATTTTCTGTATCACCTGTAGTAATGGTAAATGATATTTCAATTTGTAAAAGATCAGAAAGTATTACAATAAATCAAAACTATCCCCCAACAGATCAGGTTTTGATGAAAGAAAGTAAGATGAAAAACAGAATTTGTAACCGGTGTTTTCTAAGGAATGCTGATTCGAAAATCAATAATGTTCTGGTGCTTTTTCCGGCAAAATACCCTTCGGAGTGAATCTAAGTACAAGTACAAGAATCAATCCCATCAGCACCATTCTAATGTGTGGAGCAACTTCCTGCAAATGCACCCTCAGCGGATTTGTTTCCGCGAGCAAAACATTTACATGACTAACAAGCCAAAGCGACGCCGGTTCAGCTTCAATCCATACAAACCATGTTATGAACGCCCCAATGATGGCCCCCAGGTTATTGCCGCTTCCTCCGATGATAACCATTACCCAGATCAGAAAAGTAAAACGCAATGGTATGTAGCTTCCGGGAGTAAACTGACCATCCAGAGTAGTCAGCATCGCACCAGCAATACCGATGACCGCGGAGCCGATGATAAAAACCTGCCGATGACGGCTTGTTACATCCTTACCCATTGCTGATGCCGCTGTTTCATTATCACGTATGGCTCTCATCATCCGTCCCCAGGGTGAATTTAGGGCACGCGTTGCAAACCATAATATAATCAGCACAACTGCGAGAAACAGCCCGGAATAACAGATTTTAACAAAGACTCCGGCACTCAGCTGCATAGTTTCCCGCAGAATATCCGCACTGACAGGGCTGCCATCATCAGCCGTACCATGAAACCGTGTCACAAGATTTATAAACCACTCACTCTGCTGTAAATCAACTTCATAAGGTACAGGACGATCAAGTCCTGTCACGTTTTTTACTCCTCGTGACAGCCAATCCTCATTTTTGAGGATTGAAATCATAATTTCTGAAATGCCTAAAGTAGCGATTGCAAAATAATCTGAACGAAGACCAAGAGAAATTCTGCCAACAATCCAGGCCAGACCTGCCGCGGCCAACCCTCCGGCAATCCATGAGAATATTATCGGCAGTCCTAATCCGCCTAGAAAACCTGTTTTAGCAGGTTCAATTGCTTCTATCGCAAGGGTTGCCTCATCGTAATAGATGCGCATGAACACATAACCTGTAAGTACAACAGCAGTCATGCATAATGATCGAAAAAATCCTTTTTTGATTTTTTTCCAGACCAGCAGTCCAAATGCTATTGTAATCAGCAGTGCTGTGAAAGCTGCAGTCAGAGGAGTCCCTCCTGCGGACCATGCTTTCATAACAGGAGAATAGGAAACCAGTACAGCAGTAAGACCGCCTATCGCAGTGGAAGCCATTACTCCGGCATTAAACAGCCCCGCGTAACCCCACTGCATGTTGAGTCCCATTGACATAACAGCTGATATCAGACACATGTTAAAAATTGCCAATGCAACATTCCAGGACTGACCATAACCTACAGTTAACAACAGCAGGGCCATGATGGAAAAACTGAGGACTACGCGGTTTTTATTATTCATAACACCCTCCCGCGCAATATTCCCGTCGGACGCACAAGCAGTACTATGACCAGAATTATAAATGAAACCGCGAATTTGTATTCTGTTGACAATAACTGTCCAAGACCTTCAGGCGCAAAATTGTCCGGAGCAAGATAGGTAATGAATTTTTTAAAGGCATAAGTTGCTGTGATTTCAGAAAAAGCCACAATGTATCCTCCTATGATTGCCCCCACAGGCTGTCCGATTCCACCAACAATTGCCGAAGCAAAAATTGGCAGCAGCAAATGAAAATACACGATCGGCTTGAAGCTTTTGTCAAGCCCGTATAATACACCGGCTAATGTAGCCAGGCTTGCGGCGACTATCCAGGTCACCATCACAACACGCTCGGGATTAATTCCGGAAAGCAGCGCCAGGTCCTCATTATCAGAAAAAGCCCGCATTGCTTTTCCGGTGCGTGTACGCTGTAAAAACCAGAAAAGCAAAAACACCGCTATGATGGCAAGTACAACAGTCAATACCTGAGTCTGCTTCAGAGCAAGACCTTCGCTCAGTCCGGTCATTTTCTTGAAGGCTCCGGCCTTGATTAAGAATTTCTGCCCATCACGAAAAATTATTTCATCGGTTCCTACCAGGATTCGCACCAGTCCATTGAGCATGAACATCACTCCAACAGAAGCTACTACAAAAGTAACAGGTCGGCTTTTGTTTCTTCGATAAAAGCGAAAAACAGAGCGGTCAATCACAGCCACAAGCAGTACCGTAAGCAGCACCGCGAAAGGCATCGCCAGAAGCGCAGTAGGGAAAAAACTGTGTGTAATGCCCATGGATTGGAACCACCAGGTGAAAAAAATTGTGGCCATACAGCCAAATGCCATCAATTCTCCATGCGCAAAATTGGCGAAACGCAGAATTCCGAAAACCAGCGTTACACCGACTGCGCCAAGAGCAAGCTGTGATCCATAGGACAATGAAGGAATCAGCACATAATTTGAAATCAGCGCCAACGCGTTCAGCAGGTCAATAGAATTTTCCAACTGTTATCCTCCCAAAAATGATTTCCGGACTTCCTCATTTGCCAGCAGAGCTTCTCCGGTATCAGTAAAACGGTTCTCGCCCGTGACAAGTACAAAACCTCTGTCAGCAATATTCAAAGCCTGCCGGGCATTTTGTTCAACCATCAGGATCGCGATTCCTGTTCGTTTCACTTCAATAATGCGGTCAAAAAGCTCGTCCATCACAATAGGTGAAACTCCTGCGGTCGGTTCATCCAGCATCAGCACAGAAGGTCTGGTCATCAAAGCACGACCTACTGCAACCTGCTGCCGCTGTCCTCCGGAAAGCTCACCGGCAATTTGCTTGCGTTTCTCTTTCAACACCGGAAACAGTTCAAAAACCTGGTTCATTGTTTCCGTAATGTTGTCTCTGCGCAGATAGGCACCCATTTCAAGATTTTCCTGAACAGTCATGGTAACAAACACGTTTTGATTCTGTGGCACAAAAGCCATACCCTGACTGACTCTCTGCTGTGGAGACATGCCGGATATATCCTGTCCATCGAGAAATACATGACCTTTATGCAAATTAAGCATTCCCAGCAAAGCTTTCATCGCCGTTGATTTACCGGCACCGTTCGGCCCCACTACAACTGCAATCTCACCTTTATCAACAAAGATATTGCAATCCCTGATGATATCCGCACCTCCATAACCTCCGGTCAAATATTCACCACTTAAGTAATTCATCCCGGAAGTACCTCCCCCTTGTTTTTCAGACCTGTACCCAAATAAGCTTCTATCACGTCCTCATTGGCTTTAATTTCATCCACACTGCCCTGAGCCAGTATTTTCCCTTCCGCCATCACCACCACAGGATCACAAAGTCTGTTGATGAAATCCATATCATGTTCGATCATACAAAAGGTGTAACCGTGTTCGCGGTTCATTCTTATTATTGCATCCCCAATTTCTTTCAGCAGTGTCCTGTTTACCCCTGCCCCGACCTCATCCAGAATCACAACTTTAGGATCAACCATCAAAGTCCTTCCTAATTCCAGCAGTTTCTTTTGACCTCCGGAAAGGGTTCCTGCCAGTTCATTTGCCATGTGCCCCATGTTCAAAAAAGAAATGACCTCTTCTGCTTTGCCTCTGTTTTCTGCTTCCTGCCGAACAACTTTTTCTCTTTTGAACCATGCTCCCAGCAGCGATTCTCCGATTTGCATGGATGGAACCATCATCAGGTTATCAAGTACACTCAGTGTTGGAAATTCGTGGGCAACCTGGAAAGTTCTGAGCAGCCCCTTTGAAAACAGTTCATGCGGTTTGAGACCCGTCACATCTTCCCCATTCAAAAAAATGCTCCCGGAACCAGGAGTCAGCTTTCCTGCTATCAAATTGAAAAGAGTGGTTTTACCTGCTCCATTGGGACCAATCAGGCCTGTGATGGTTCCACTCTCAATTTCCATGCTCACGCCATCAACAGCTGCCAGTCCTCCAAAATGTTTAACTACATCCTTTACTAAAATCATGATTCAATTTGAATTGTTCTTTTTTTACAAACCCTAAAGATACTGCTGAGTTAGGGTAATAAAGTCAAATTTAAACAGCTATTTAAAATGAACTTCCTGAACATGAAGAGCAGAATGTACTAGTCTTTCAGAATAGGGCCTGTTCATAGGATGATTCGCGTTATTACAAATAGTTATAACAGGATATGAAAACATAAAATAATTTTTTCTATTGACATCATTCAGAAAAGGCGGGATTATCTTTTGGACTTGGAAAAAACAGGTTTAAACTATGTCTGAATTTGAAGCTTCAAAAATCCGGAACTTTGCTCTTGTTGGGCATGGTTCTTCCGGAAAAACCATCCTTGCTGAATCGATGCTTGCCTGCAGCGGAGCAATCAGCAGACTTGGTACAATTGTGGACGGAAACACGGTGTCAGACTACCATGAAGATGAACAGCAGCATCAGATTTCCATTCACACAACACCGATGTTTACTAAATGGAAATCCTGCAAACTTAACATCCTGGACGCTCCCGGATATGCTGATTTCATTGGAGAAACACTGTCCGCTTTAAGAGTGACAGATTTTGTTGTACTAACAGTTCATGGAGCACATGGAATAGAACTGGGCACAGAACAAATCTGGGAGCGAATCAATGACATGGGCATACCACCAATTGTGGTGATCAACGTTCTTGATTCAGAATATGTCAAGTTCGACCAGATTGTAAATAATCTGTCAGAAAGTTTCGACAAACGTTTTTTACCAATCACGTTACCGGCAAATCCCGGTCCCGAATTTGACGGGGTGATTGATGTACTAAACCGCAAGCTTCACCGCTACCAGACCGACGGCAAAGGCAGCTTCAAAAGTGAAGAACTTCCCTCAGAATGGCAGGATCGTGTGGACGAGCTTTTTCAGCAGCTGATGGAAAACGTTGCTGAATCAGATGACCAGCTGCTGGAAAAATTCTTCGAAGAAGGTGAGCTGAGCAACGACGAAATTTTGGATGGTCTCAATGGAGCAATGCAACAGCAGACCTTCGTTCCTGTATTTGCCGCTGCCTCAGCAATTTCCGTTGGAGTACCGCAGCTAATGGATTTCATTGCCGGATATACACCTTCCCCCCTTGATGTTGGAAAATCAGAGGCCATACGCAGTGATGATACAAAAGTCGAAATTTCAATCGAAGAATCATCTCCGCTGTTAAGTGTATTTAAAACACTCAGTGAAGCCCATGTGGGGGATCTTTCATTTTTCAGGGTATTCAGCGGCAGCATTGAAACTGGTATGGATTTACAAAATACCAACAGAAATCAGCAGGAGCGTGTAGGGCAGATTTTTCAGATGAACGGCAAGGAGCGGAATCAGGTCAAGTCCATTGGTCCCGGAGATATTGCGGCATTTGTAAAACTCAAGAACACACATACAGGCGACACACTTTCTGATCCGAAAACCAATCTGAAGCTTCCGGGAATCGACTTTCCCGCGCCTAATCTCAGCGGAGCCCTGAAGCTTAATTCCAAAGGAGAAGAGGAGAAAATGTCCACGGGTCTTTACACTCTTCATGAAGAAGATCCAACTTTCATTTTCCAGGGCGATCCTGAACTGCACCAGACCCTGATATTCGGACAGGGCGAACTGCATCTTAAAATTATTTCTGAACGTCTTAAAGATCGGTTTCATGTGGAAGTAGATCTGGTACAGCCCCGTATTCCTTACAGGGAAACCATCCGACGCAACGGTGAGTCCAAATACCGTCATAAGAAACAGAGCGGTGGCGCTGGACAATTTGCCGAAGTCTGGATGCGGCTGGAACCTGCCCCGCGTGACAGCGGTATTGACTTTCAGCAGTCACTTGTAGGACAGAATGTTGATCGTGTTTTCGTCCCTTCAGTTGAAAAAGGGGTAACTGCGGCAACTTCAGAAGGTGTTGTAGCCGGATACAGGGTAGTTGATGTTAAAGTGGACTTTTACGACGGCAAGCAGCATCCTGTTGATTCCAAGGATGTTGCCTTTCAGATCGCCGGCAAGCAGGCTTTCCGTCAGGGAATACTTGAATGTGATCCCTGCCTGCTGGAGCCGGTTTACAATCTTGAGATCAAAGTGCCGGAAGATTACATGGGTGACGTGATGGGTGACATTTCCGGACGCAGAGGCAAGATTCTCGGAATGGACGCGGTCGGGAAAAAACAGGTCATCCGTGCCCAGGTACCTCAACGTGAACTTTACGGCTACGCGACTACTTTGCGCTCAATTACCGGAGGACGGGGATGGCATCAGGAAACTTTCAACCATTACGAGGAAATGCCCAGGGACCTGGAAAAGAAAGTTATCGATGACAGCAAGTCGGAAGACTGGCATTGAATAAACAGACCCCAGCGTCGGGTTCCTTTAACTTGCGGCCGGAAAACCTTTATTATGCTGTGCTGTAATTTTGACCACACAACCAAACTATTTCTGCCGGATGTTCATCGGCAGTATTTGCCAACCATAAAATCAGGAGAGAGGTTATGACTGACCCGGACAGCAGCCAGGAGCCGACAGCCGATGAGGTAAACACCAGGCTTGAAGAGATATATGCGGAATTGAAAACTCTCAAACCACATCTTCCTTTTCAGCAGATCAAGCGTGTTCTTGCTGAATTGAAGTGGATCATCTCCATGAGAGAGGACAGCAAAGCTTAGTTCCCTGTCAATTCAGGACAATTTGATTATTCGAGGCTCACCTTTAATTATGAAGAGGTGCATGTATAAAAGTACTTCATTATTACAGGAGAGATGCTCTGGTTGCTTGTGTCTTATGTGGCTCTACCCCCTCACCCCAACCCTCTCCCTGTGGGAGAGAGGGACCGCTTGCGGTGGGTGAGGGTCAATAATGCAAAGAATCAAATCTTTATTAGTAACCACTACTGTAGAAAATAATTATTCGAACTATAACAATCATTTTCATTATGCTGTTTAAGCTTCTAAATTCGAATGAAAATTTCCTATTGCAAACAAAATGATTTAGTCAATCTATCTAAACCGTAATACTGAAATGATTAAAAGTTTTTTTATAAGTGTATTATTCCTGGTCCTCGCAACAAATCATGTATCTGCCGAACCATCGGTCGAAAGAGGCGAATACCTTGTACGCGGCCCGGCGGCCTGTGGTGGCTGCCATACTCCAATGGGTCCTTTGACTGACAACAAACACGACAAACGGATAGGGCCGATCCCAGGGATGGAAATGGCGGGACATGTGGGTGGGGACCCATTCGGTCAAGTCTCGTATACTAACCTCACTCCAGCCGGTCCAATTGCAGAATGGAGCGACAAGGAAGTGATCAGGGCCATCCGGGAAGGTGTACGTCCGGATGGAAGTGTTGTTGGGCCCCCAATGCTAATGCCAATGTACAAGCATTTGTCGGACAATGACGCAAAATCTATTGTGATGTACCTGCGTACCCTGCCCGCAGTCAAAAACGATCTGCCTCCTTCCAAATACAACATGCCGCTGCCGCCGTCCTATGGTCCACCTGTTGGTCATGTAGCAGACATACCCAGGGAAAACAAGGTGGAGTATGGAGCTTACCTTTTTGGTCCGGTCGCACACTGCATAATTTGCCACAGTGACTGGGGGGAGGAAGGAGAAGGCATAATGGAGTTCTTCATAAATTCGCCTGATTTTAAGGGACTCATGTCACTCCCCGGTCTTGGCCATGGAGGAATGGTAATGGAAGGGCCCTGGGGCAAAGCAGTTGCGGCCAACCTCACCAGTGACCCCACTGCGCTTGGACGATATACAGACGATGAGATCAAGAAGATGATCACTCATGGCGTCCATCCCAGCGGGATGAAACTGATGCCACCTATGCCTTATGAAAACTACGCGCTGATGACAGATGAGGACCTGGATGCTCTCATTACCTACATGCGCACTATACCTCCTCACCCTGTAAGTGACTAATATAAGGTTTTTAATTAAGAATTATGCACTCATTCTATCCCCCTCACCCCAACCCTCTCACAGTGGGAGAGGAGGGACCGTAAGCGGTGGGTGAGGGTCAAGAAATAAAAAAATCAAATTTCGATTAGGAATCAATACATAAGAAAATAATCATGCGAATAATAACCATCATACTCATTCTGCTGTTTTTGCCACTTTATCTAAATGCTGGGGATACCCCTTCTCCGGAAGGCGCAAAAGCTTATTTCATTGATCTCAAGGATGGTGATACAGTCAAGTCACCTTTGCTTATCCGTTTTGGACTGACTGAACAAATGGGCATTGCACCAGCTTTAGCTGACTGGCCGGACACAGGTCACTTCCACCTGCTGATTAACACCAAATCTCCCAACCCCAACAAACCAATTTCCAACAAACACCTTCATTTGCACAAAGGTCAGACTGAGGCAACAGTGGAACTCAAGCAAGGCCAAAATACTCTCCAGATCGTAATGGGCGACTACTCTCACATTCCACACGATCCTCCTGTGATGTCAGAACGTATCACTGTCACAGTAGAGTAACATAATTACTGCAATGGAATATTAAATTCACAGCTTCGAGAAAACTCAATTCATTGTCAATTGAAAAAAAGGAATGGATTACTTTCTTATTTTTCTTGAAACTTGTTGAATTTGCTGGCACAATTCACTAATTGTCCAAACTTAAATCACGAAATCGTGATTTTTCAACCAAAACTGCATTCCATATTTAATCACATGACATCAGCAGCAATTCAAGAATTTCAGATTCCGGAAAGAATGCAAGCCTGGGTGCTTGGTGAACCGGATGAGATAATTCTCACTGAAAAAAATGTGCCTGAACCCGGCCAGGCGGAAGTTCTTGTTAGAATTGACGCCATTGCGGTTTGTGCCACAGACCTTGAGATCATCAGCCATGGACTGCCGGCCATCATCAACGGTGGTGATCCGTTCAACAAGAATTTTACCCCGGGGCATGAATACATGGGAACTGTTGTGAAACTTGGTCCAAACGTTGATGAATTCAGGCCTGGAGACCGTGTAACAGTTGAAATACACGCCGGCTGCGGACGATGCCCCCGTTGCAGAGAGGGTATGTATACTTCATGCCTGAATTACGGTCATCCTGAAAAAGGACATCGGGCAAACGGATTTACCACAGACGGAGGATTTACACATTATGCTATCAATAATATCAATACTCTGGTGCATGTGTCGGACAAAATGAGTGATGAAGAAGCAACACTGGTGGTAACTGCCGGCACGGCCATGTATGGCTTGGATGTGATGGGGGGACTTATTGCCGGAGAAGGTGTGGTGGTGACAGGTCCCGGCCCAATCGGTTTAATGGGTGTGGCGGTAGCAAAGGCCATGGGAGCGCAGCCGGTGATACTTACCGGAACAAGGAACAGCCGCCTGGAGATGGGCACAAAGCTTGGTGCGAATAATGTTGTCAATATCCGTAAAGAAGATCCGGTTGAAGCTGTAATGAAAATTACTGAAGGAAGAGGAGTACATTATGTACTGGAATGTTCCGGAGCTGCTGATGCTGTTAACGAAGCTGCCCTTATGGTTAACCGAGGCGGCCGCATCTGCATGGCGGCTTTCCCTCAAAATCCTGTTCCGGTGGATCTGGCACATCTTGTCCGGAACAACATTTATTTATTCGGAATCCGTGGAGAAGGAAAGAGCGGAACTCACAGGGCAGCAGCATTTATGGAGCAGGGGCGGTTTGACGCAACCATGATTCACACCCATACTTTCCCATTTGAAGAAGTCCCGACTGCGCTTAAGTATGCACGTGAACGCATAGAAGACGCCATTAAGGTGGTGGTAAAAATGAATCATTAAGTATCGGGCCGGTATGCTTTACTGTGATCATTATCATGTCCCGCAAACACTTGATGAGGCATTCGACCTGATTCAGATAAACCACGACAGGCACAAAGTGCTTGCAGGCGCAACAGACTTGTTGCCTTGGGCTCGTGAAGGCCGTGCAGGTGACGTAAACTTCGAAGCAGTTATTGACATCACCAAAATTGCTGATTTGAGCAAATGGGAGCTCCATGGAAGCAGAGTTAGTCTTGGGGCAAATGTGACAATGTCACAATTATTGAACAACCCGTTTCTCAGAAAACATATACCGATAATGGCCAAAAGTGCGATCTGGTTTGCTGATGACCAGATCAGGGAACAGGCGACATTGGCGGGAAACCTTATAAATGCATCACCAGCCGCTGACTCTACTCCACCGATGCTGGCAATGAACGCCGAAATTATACTGGATCGTAAACTCAATGGAAAATTCATGCAGCGTAAAATGTCGCTGGATGAGTTCGTAACAGGTCCGGGAAAAACAAAACTGGAAGAAGGTGAATTGCTAACACGGGTAATATGTGATTCAATGCCTGAATATGGATCAGCATTTGAGAAGGTTGGACACAGAAGATCGCTAGTTATTTCAACGGTGTGCCTGGCTGCTTTAATACGGTTAACTGAGGATGGTACGAAGTTTAAAGATGTCAGGTTAGCGTTGGGTGGTACAGGCCCGGTGCCTGTCCGTCTACATGAATCAGAAGCCTGCCTTATAAATCAGACAGTAGAAACAGAATTAATCAATAAATCAGCAAATTTAGCAATCAAACATGTAAACTCAAGGACCAGACAGGATTACCGTCGTGAAGTGGTATTTAATTTTGTGAAACGTGGTATAATGGAAGCAATCAAAGATTTCAACAAAGCCTGTACTGAAATCAAAAATGATATCCAACCAGGGATTGACCATGGCTAGTTTCGAGATACAAATGACGGTTAATGGACGTGAGGTCAGGCAGCCTGTCTCTCCGCACCTGAGACTGCTGGATTTTCTGCGGGAAGAACTGCACTGGACCGGCAGCAAGGAAGGATGTGGTGCAGGGGAATGCGGCAGCTGTTCCGTTTTTGTTGATGGCGTGCTTATGAAAAGCTGTCTGATGCCTGTTGCAAAAGCACAGCACACGGAAATTGAAACCATTGAAGGTCTTGAGGAACAGGGGAAGCTGAGTGTTCTCCAGCAGGCTTTTCAGAAAATGGGTGCAAGTCAGTGCGGCTACTGCATTCCCGGCATGATGATGGCCGCGACTGCCGCACTGAAGACAAACCCCCATGCAGACCGTGAGGAAATCAAGGAAAGGCTTGGTGGCAACATCTGCCGCTGCACAGGTTATCAGAAAATATTTGATGCTACGGAACTGGCTCGTGATGTTATGAATGACAAACTCCCGACTAAGACACTGGAGGAAGAAACAGAACAGGAATCATACATCGGCAGCAGCTCATTCAGGCTGGATACATCAGGCAAAGTCACAGGCGCATTGAAATATGCCGGAGACATGGTCATGCCTCAGATGCTGCACATGCAGGTTCTGCGCAGCCCCTTCCCACATGCAGAAATACTTGAAATTGACACATCAGACGCAGAAGCCATGTCCGGGGTTGAAGCAGTGGTTACCTGCATTGATGTTCCTGGAATTGACGGATTTGGAGTTTTCAAAGACGACCAGCCGGTTCTTGCAAGAGATAAAGTACGCTATGTGGGTGAAGCAGTTGCTGCTGTAGCCGCAGAAGATCTTATAACAGCAAAGGACGCACTCAAAAGAATAAAGGTTCAGTATAAACAGCTGCCTGTACTCACAAAACCTGAAGAGGCAATTAAAACAGGTGCAGCAATTGTTCATGATGATGTTCCGGACAACATTGTGATGCACATCCCGATTCGCAAGGGCAATGTGGAAAAGGCAATGATAGAATCTGATTATGTGATAGAAGAAAGCTATTATACGCAGCCTGTTGAACATGCCTACCTTGAACCTGAAGCAGGACTGGCATATCTGGACTCGGATGGAACCCTGGTTATTCAATCTCCAAGTCAGAACATTACTCACCATCGTCATAAGCTGGCAAAAATCCTGGATATGCCTGTAAACAAAGTCAGGATGATCATGTCCGCTGTTGGAGGTGGTTTCGGCGGCAAAGAGGACATGCATTACCAGGGGATCCTTGCACTGGCGGTACTGAAATGCAGAAGACCTGTGCGCTATGTTTTCACAAGAGAAGAATCAATAATTGCTTCAGCGAAACGCCATCCTTTCAGTATCAATTATCAGCTGGGACTGAATCGGGACGGACTCATCCAGGCATCAAGAATACACATGCTGTCTGATGCCGGAGCATACAACTGTTCAACGGAAGGAGTGATGCGCAAGGCGGCAATTCTGGGTGCCGGGCCATACGCCATCGAAAACCTGATGGTTGACGCCATTGGCGTCTACACAAACAACACTCCAAACGGTGCCATGAGAACATTTGGCGCAATGCAGTCTCAGTTTGCCACAGAATGCCACCTCGACCTTTGTGCTGAGACACTAAAAATGGATCCGGTTGAACTGCGTCGTATAAATTTCCTCAGGCAAGGAGATGAAACACATACTCGCCAGAAACTGGAATCGGTCAGTATGCTCGAGGTTTTCGATTCAGCTTTGGATATCTCACAATGGGAGTCTGGAATCTCCAATTCCCGTGGTGCTACACGCTCTGACCTGGGTCTGTCAGGGAATCGCCCACCCTGTACCCTTGGTGCACGGCAATTCCAGCATGAAACAGTTTCAGCAGGACAGTCAGCATGAATGCGCCACTGCGTAAATATTCCAGGCATAAGAGAGGCCGCGGCGTGGCGGCCGCATGGTATGGCATTGCCAGGACTGCAACCATTGACCGTGCAGGGGCCTGGGCGGAACTGGATGATGGCGGTACAGCCAAAATTATTACAGGCGTAACTGAAATTGGTGAAGGAATCCTGACTGTGCTGGCTCAAATTGCAGCAGATGAACTGGGAATTCGACCGCAGGATGTAACCATTGGAGACAACGACACGGCACGTTCCCCGGAAGCCGCTCACGCGGGGGCAACCAGACAGACATACATGATTGGCAATGCTGTTGCCCTGGCATGCAGGGAAGCACGTAAAAGACTTGTAAAGGAACTGGCCCATGAATGGGAGATTGCTGAGGATGATATCAACTGCTCCAACAGAATGGTCAGTACAGTGGACAAAAGCCGCTGTATTACTATGTCTGAGGCTGTTGATATCTGCAAAAACAAAGGAGTGGTTCCGGTTGGCAGCGGATCATTCACCGCAAATCACACAGGTCTTGATCCGGAAGACGGCAGTGGAAGTCCCTGGCAGGCATATGTTTATGGTGCACAGGTGGCTGAAGTAGAAGTTGATACTGAAACAGGAGAAGTCCAGGTTCTTGGCGTATGGGCTTCGCATGATGTTGGCAGGGCCGTCAACCCCCAAGGTGTAGAAGGTCAGATCGAGGGTGGTGTTGTGATGGCCGTGGGTCAAACATTGATGGAAGATTATAAACAGGCGGATGGCTATCCTTCCACTATGAACCTCGCAAAATATATACTGCCTACCAGCCTTGATGTTCCCCAGGTTACTTCAGCCATTGTTGAAGATCCTGATCCTTTGAGTCCGCTTGGGGTCAAGGGAATTGGCGAACCATCCATGATCCCCACTGCTCCGGCTATCATAAATGCAATTTATGATGCCGTGGGAGTGAGGATTCATTCACTTCCGGCAACGCCGGAAAAAGTGCTTGCTGCACTACGGGATAAGCAAAAAAGTGCGGATTCAGAAGAAATGCAGGCACAATCGTTTTAATCAGTAATAAGGAGAAAATATGAGCACACTAAAGAAAATGTTAAGCCATGCTATGGCTTATATGTATCTTATCGTTTTTGCCGCAACAGCAACAGCAGGATTTCCTGACCGTCCGATTGAATTCATAATACCATTCGGTGCAGGAGGAGGCGCAGATATCGAAGGAAGACTGCTGGCAAAGGAAATGAGCAGCATCCTTGGTGTGCCACTGACTCCAATCAACAAGCCTGGAGCCGGAGGCGCAATTACATACACATACATTGTCAATTCAAAACCGAACGGTTACACAATAGGCTGGAATTCAACTTCTGTCCTGACAACAACTAACCTGGGAAACACTGATTTTGATTATGATGCCATGGACCACATTGGTCGGGTTGAATACCAGCCCCAACCGTTTGTTGTCAAAGCTGACTCATCCTGGAAAAGCTTTAATGATTTTGTAAACGACTGTAGAAAAAATCCTGATACTTACAAAATCGCCAATTCCGGTACAGGGAGCTCCACCCATACTGCCGCAATTGCAATCATGAATGCCATCAACTGCAAGGTGATTCACCTTCCAAAAGGCATTAAAGGCCGAAATGCTTCTGTTTTAAGCGGTGAAGCTGATGCCATGGTTGCGCCTTTGACTGGAGCAATCAGGCTTTCAAAAGCAGGGAAACTCCGGATTCTTGCCGTTCCAAGTTCAAAACGCAACGCTGTGATTCCGGATGTACCGACTATGGGGGAACTTGGTTATAATGCAGACTTGGATCTGTTCCGTGGACTTTCTGTTGCTCCCGGAACACCTCAATCCATCAAGGACAAGCTGTTTGAGGCAATGAGCAGTGCTGCTAATTCCAAGGCATTTAAGGGACTTGCCAAAAAGAAGGGTTTCACAATTGATCCAATGGGTCCGGCAGCTTTTACAACATTCCTAAGCAGCGAGGACAAAAAAGTTAAAAATATCTTCAAAGGGGCCAATCTCTACAAGTCAAAATAACTAACCTCATCCCACTAATAGGGCGGTCATGAGTCAGAATGACCGCCTTCCCCTTTTATGTCAAAGCAATCACAAATGAGTTCCAGGAATGTAACGGCTGCGTTAGTACTTCTGGCATTTACCGCAGTTTATGCTTATATGACTGCGCATCTTCCTGAACGAACACTTCCGAACACTCCTGACCCATCTTTCTTTCCCTGGATAAATACTGCACTTGCCTTGGTTTTAGCAAGCGCGCTTCTTTTCCAGGGACTATTTATTAAGAAAAACGACCACACACAACTTGAAGACAGCAATAACGGATTAGCTCTGCCGGCTTTAGCTGTGTTCCTTGCTTTTCTGATCAGTCTGCCCTATTTAGGCTTCATTTTAGCTACAATTCCATTTACTGCAGTGTTCATGTGGTTTTATGGAGAACGGCGAAAAATTGTGCTGATAATCGGAGCAGTTGTAATTCCTGCTATTCTATATGTGCTGTTCAGGCACGGCTTTGGGGTTATGCTTCCTCGGGGTTTACTTTCAGGCCTGATCACATGAATCCTGAAATATTTGACGGATTCCTGCAGGCAAGCCTGCCTATCAGCTTGCTGTCCACAGGCGTGGGCTCACTACTCGGATTAGTAGTGGGCATGATACCTGGCATGACAATCAGTACCGGAATCATTATTGTACTTCCGGTGACATTTGTTTTAGATCCGGTTATCTCAGTCTCACTGCTTTTAGGGCTTTATGTTGGTGGAATGATGGGGGGGAGTTTTGCTGCAGTGCTGCTTAACATTCCCGGAACACCATCTGCTTCAGCAACAGCTCTTGACGGTTATCCAATGTCAGTCAGGGGTGAGGCAGGACGCGCGCTTGGTACGGCAATTGTGGCAAGTTTCATAGGCGGGCTGTTCAGTTTCCTCTGTCTTTATTTTATTGCTCCCCTGTTGGCTGAAGTTGCCCTTCAATTCAGGGCTCCGGATCTTTTCAGCCTGGTTTTTTTCGGTTTGACAATCATTTGCAGTTTTGCCGCAAAGTCACTGGTGAAAGGACTGCTTTCCGCAGTAATTGGTCTGATGCTGGTGACTGTTGGACAGGACCCTGTGATGGGCACCGCACGCTTCACCTTTGGGGACGTTAACCTGATGGCAGGAGTACATTTTCTGACTGCAATGATCGGATTATTTGCAGTCCCACAGTTGGTGGAAAACCTTATAGGCCGCCAGCATGGACAGTCCCAAACACGTACTCAATCCGGAATCACCTCGCTTTTGCCGGACCTGAAGCAGCTTAAAAGGATGATAAAACCGGTAAGTATAGGTTCTGCTACAGGTTCTTTCCTTGGTATACTTCCTGGTGTGGGCGGACCTATTGCCGCGTTCATCAGTTATGATTACACAAAGAAGCTTAGTAAAAATCAGCAGGATTTTGGCAAAGGCTGTGTTGAAGGCATTGCCGCTCCCGAGTCAGCAAATAATGCTGTCACAGGAGGCGCATTGATTCCTATGATGACACTGGGAATTCCGGGTGATCCAGTTACAGCAATCCTGATAGGAGCGCTGATGATACATGGTCTTTCGCCAGGCCCACTGCTGTTTATGGAGCGGGGAGATTTCGCATACAGTATAATCTTTGCTTTTTTCTGGGCCAATATCTTCAATCTTATCATTGCCCTGTCTGCACTCAGACTGCTTGTGAAACTGCTTGCCACTCCAAAAACACTGCTTATGCCGACTATCGCCATTTTATGTGTGGTGGGCAGCTACTCGCTCCGCAACAATTTTTTTGATGTGTACATAATGTTCTTTTTCGGTCTGCTTGGACTTGCCATGCGCTGGCTTAACATGCCGGTAGTTCCTCTTCTCTTAGCGCTGGTTCTGGGCGGACAGCTTGAAGAACATCTGCGAGTTGCCCTCACAGGTGCAAGAGGAGACATTAGCATTTTCTTTACCTCACCGGTAAGCCTGCTTTTCCTGATTCTTTCAGTGGTTTCGGTATTCTGGTCGTTCTACGCTACACGAATTGGCAAAAAGGCTGGTTAAAATCAGCAAAGCCGGTAAATATTAAATCGATGAAAATGAAACAGGAAAAAGAATACAATATATCAAATTCGATGCGTGAAAGGGCAGAAGCTATTGCTGAAGCGGGAAGTCTGCAAAAAGCCATTAGTTCCGGAATTATTCCACGGTTGATAGAATGCAGCCTTTCAGAGGGGCTTGTGCTTGGCCTGCTTAAACAGGGAGTCAATAAGTACCTTGCCATATTCGGCCATGGTTCCACTGACATTGGAGAGGTGCTGCGTGTCTATCATGAAGCAGGATTAATCCAGACTTTCAATTTCCGTAATGAAATCGCCATGGCACACGCCGCAACGACGCTGAGCTGGCAGTATGGTGAAATACCGGCTCTGGTCACATCAATCGGACCAGGTGCCATGCAGGCACTTGCTGGATCACTGGCAAGCACTTCAAATGGAATTGGACTTTATCATATCTATGGTGACGAAACTACACATGGAGAGGGTTACAACATGCAGCAGATCCCCAAAACTGAACAGGAGCTGTTTGGCAGGATTACTGCTCTGTTCGGTGAATCCTATGTACTGCATACTCCGCAGGCCCTGAGAGATGCTTTACGCAGAGGGGGAGTCAGGGTCAATCATCCCTGGAAAGCAGGACCTTTTTACCTTATGCTGCCGATCAACACTCAGCCTGAGCTGATAAGGCCGCTCAACCTGGATGGTCTGCCTGAGCATCCGGACTTTCCCCTGACCAGTGTTTCGGATAAAGAACAGCTTGAAAAAGCCGCAGATTTGATTCGCAAGTCTTCAAAAATGATTATGAAGACAGGCGGAGGTAGCTGTGCTTTTGCGGAGCGCGTTCAAAAACTAGCTGAAATCTGCGGAATACCTGTCGTTCTCTCACCCGGATCAACAGGTGTGCTGCCTGACGGACATCCGTTGAATATGCATGTGGGTGGCAGCAAAGGTTCGATCAGCGGTAATTTTGCCATGGCAAACGCGGAATTGCTTGTTGTGATTGGATCCAGAGCTGTCTGTCAGTCCGACTGTTCCGGAATCGGATATGAAAAGGTTACGGATGTAATCAACCTGAACGGTGACCTGAGTGATGTCTCACACTACAATCGCACCATCATGCTTCCAGGTGATATTGGAGCAACATTGGATGATCTGCTGCAGATTCTTGAACAAGCCCCCATTGCTAGGAATGATGAAAAACTGCAATGGCTGGACAAGTGTGCTGCCAGCAAAAAAGAATGGTCTGATTTCAAACAGGAACGATTTAATGCTGCTGCTATTATGGATCAAGCATGGGGACGTCCTGTTTTGACTCAGCCCGCAGCAATCAAGGTTGTTGCTGACTTTGCAAAGAAGATCAATGCCGTCAAATATTTCGACGCAGGCGACGTTCAGGCTAACGGTTTTCAGATAGTTGAGGACGACAGCCCATTTGAGACCTTCACGGAATCCGGAGCCTCTTACATGGGCTTTGCGCCAAGCGCTCTTGCTGCTTCCGCACTTGCCGACCATCCGCAATACGGAATCTGTTTTAGCGGGGACGGATCATTTATGATGAACCCGCAGATTCTGATAGACTCAGTAGAACTGGGAGTAAAGGGCATGATTGTAATTTTCGACAATCGCAGGATGGGAGCAATTACCGGACTTCAGGAGGCACAATACAGAGCAGGTTTTAAGACAAGTGATTCTGTGGAAGTAGACTATGTCAGCATGGGAGAAGCAGTAAACGGCGTGAAAGCGTTTTACGGCGGTGAAAGTACCTCAGAACTGAAAGCGGCACTTGAATATGCATATGCTCACCAGGGATTATCTGTGATTCATGTTCCGGTTTACTATGGAACGGATCCACTTGGAGGGATGGGAGCATATGGCTCATGGAATGTAGGAAACTGGTGTGAGTCCGTGCAGGAAAAATATCATTCCCAGAACCTTTAAATCTCTTTTTCAAGTTAGTTTTTATGCCACAAGGCTTAAAGAGAGGACTTACACATTACGGTGATGCTGATTTTTCACGATATCTGCGTTATTCCTTTGCCCGTTCAATGGGCTACTCCGGAAAAATGCTTTCGCGTCCGGTTGTCGGGATAGCCTATCCCCCCAGCGGTTTCAACAACTGTCATCGCCATTTCCCTGATCTGTTGGAAGCAGTCAAGAGAGGAGTCTTTGCTGCGGGGGGACTGCCTCTGGAATTTCCTACTATTTCCCTGGGTGAAGCCTTCATAAATCCCACCAGCCTGATGTTCCGTAACCTGATGTCTATGGATGTCGAGGAAATGATCCGTGCACAGCCGATGGACTCGGTAGTTTTGATAGGTGGATGCGACAAAACACTTCCCGCGCAGCTGATGGGAGCAGCCTCTGCTGGTCTTCCCGCTATTCAACTGGCAGCTGGCCCAATGATGACCGGATCTCACGAGGGAGAACAGCTAGGTGCCTGTACTGACTGCAGAAGATTCTGGGCTCAGTTTCGTGCAGGAGAAAAGTCAGAAGCTGAAATCAACAGGATTGAAAGCCGGCTTGCTACAACCGCGGGGACATGTCCTGTTATGGGCACTGCCAGTACTATGGCTTGTATCGTTGAAACCCTGGGCTTCATGATTCCCGGTACTGCGGCAATTCCAGCCGTTCACGCGGACCGTCTGAGGGCATCAGAAGCAACAGGAGAACTGGCGGTAAGACTTGCCAGTGATGGTCTTACACCGGATCAGCTGCTGACTGATGAATCTATTGAAAATACTCTGAGGGTTCTGCTGGCAATCGGAGGCTCCACAAACGCGATAATTCACCTTACTGCCATTGCCGGACGAGCCGGAAAAGAAGTCTCCCTGAAAACACTTAACCAGCTAAGTGATACGACTCCTCTGCTGGTAAATCTAAAACCAAGTGGTATACATTACATGGAGCACTTTTTTGCCGCAGGAGGATTGGGTGCTGTTCTCAGGGAACTGAAACCACTGCTTCACCTCAATTGCCTTGACATCAGCGGACAAACACTGGGAGAGAGACTGGAACGCGAAGATGCTTATGTTGATCACCAGGTAATACGTCCATTTACTGAGCCCGTTGAGCCCAATGGCGGACTTGTTGCTCTTTTTGGCTCCCTTGCTCCACAGGGGGCAATACTCAAACGTTCAGCAGCAGATTCGTCCCTTTTTGAGAAAAAAAGCAGGGCTTTTGTCTTTAATTCACTTGAAGACCTGTCAAGCCGCATCGATGATCCTGAACTTGATGTACGGCCTGATGATTTCCTGGTATTGCAGAATGCCGGTCCCCGCAGCGGTACAGGCATGCCTGAGTCAGGATACCTTCCTATTCCGGTAAAACTCTCTAGAGCAGGGGTAAAGGATATGGTGCGCATCTCTGATGCCAGGATGAGCGGAACTGCTTTTGGTACAATAATCCTTCATGTGACTCCGGAAGCAGCTGTGGGAGGACCTTTGGGACTGGTACGTACCGGTGACATGATTGAATTGAGTGTTTCAGAACGACGTCTTGATCTGCATGTTCCGGAAAATGAACTGCAAAAAAGACGGAATGAAATCAAGGATTTCCCGGAATTAAAGGAAAAAAATTCTGAACGTGGTTATGCCTGGCTTTATCAAAACCATGTTCTGCAGGCAAATCAGGGTTGTGACTTTGATTTTTTGAAAGCGAAATAAAACAAATGCTAAATTTATAAAACATAATTTTTATTACACCGAAAGAAATCATTAATAAAAGTTATCTCCATTCATAGCCTTCCTCAGAAACAGAACTCAAAGCGTAGAATTAAAGTTCTCCCATGTTTATCATTTATCTCAATTAGCTGATTTTACTTATAATTGTTTAATAGAAATTCTCTCTAAAAAAAATTGTTCAGTCCTTAATGATTTTTTTCTTGACAAAACCTGAATTTCCTTTACCTTAATCCCTGTCTATAAACAGAAACAGCACATGGAGGCTATTATGAAGAAAGAAGACATCATAGAGCAGTTGGCAACCGGACAGATGAGCCGCAGACAATTCAACAAGAATCTGATGGCTTTGGGGGCAACAATGGTAATGATGCCATTGGGCTCACACATGACCCAGGCTGCCAGCACTGATCACCCCACGGTATTTACCTGGGAAGGATGGGAAATTCCTGAATTACATAAAGCTTATATTGATAAGCACGGTTCATCGCCTAATATTGCGATTTTTGCAGACGAAGAAGAGGCCTTTGCTAAAATGCGTGCAGGCTTCAAAGTCGACCTGACACAGCCCTGCACCTATAAGGTACCAATCTGGTATGATGCCGGTATCATTTTACCAATTGATACAAGCCGTCTCAGCAACTGGCCGGATATTATCACCAGCCTCAAAACAATTCCCGGAACAGTCATCAATGGGCAGCAGTATTTTGTACCAACTGACTGGGGTCAGACTTCTGTAGTTTACAGGGCAGATCTTGCTCCGGAATATGTTAACAACGAAACCTGGGGCATTCTCTGGGATCCTAAATACAGAGGCCGCCTGGCGATGGCTGACAGCCTGATTGATGGAGTAATGGTGGCCGCAATTTATATTGGTGCAAAAAATCCATTTAACATGACTGATGATGAAGTAGCAAAAACCCGTGCCGCGCTTAAGGAACAGCTGCCGCTGCTGCGCTTCTACTGGGGAAGTTCTTCAGAGATGGAGCAGGCAGTTGCTGCAGGCGAAGTTGTGGCAGCCACATCATGGAATGATGGCTACACAAAACTTAAGAGTGAAGGAATCGACGTTAAATACATGAATCCCAAAGAGGGTGCCATGACGTGGGTCTGTGGTTTCTGTCTGATGAAAGATCATGATCCTGCAAAACTCGACAAGATCTATGACTACCTTGATGCCTACATGAGTGTAGAAAGCGGTGTTTACGAAATTGTTGAATACGGATACGGCCATGGAAACGCCAAAGCCTTTGAGGCAGTCAGTCCTGATAAACTCAAGGCCCTGGGTTTCTCCACAAATGCGGAAGAAATGCTTGCATCAGGTATTTTTCAGGCACCAATTGAAAATGAACCGGCACTGCAGGCCATGTTTGAAGAGGTCAAAGCAGGACTTTGATTCCATCATTAAGAATGAGGGTCTAAACAGGCCCTCACTCTCTGCTTATTTTCCTGCCGTGTAAACAAAAGTTGGTTTTTTTCAAGTAAAATTTCGCATCAAACCTCATTCTGACCGGCAAGGCACTTGACAAGTACTACCCAAACAACTTCTCTCTCATTCAGCAGCGGCTTCCGTCTGCGACAATTATTCATGAAAAGCGAGTCCCTGCGCGGATATTCGCTGCTTTCACCGACACTGCTTGCCATGGTATTGGGACTGGCCATGCCCTTGGTTGTGCTGATAACACTCAGCTTCTGGATCCAGGATTACCTGGACTTCATCCGTACTTTTTCCTTAAAGAACTATACTGATTTTTTCCAGAAACCGATTTACATAAAAATTCTTTTCAAGTCCATCCGCATGTCCGGACTGGTGACAATAGCAACAGTTCTGCTGGCATACCCCATGGCCTATTTCATTGCCTTTCGGGTGAAGCACAACAAACTGATTTGGCTGATTCTGATTACTGTACCATTCTGGACAAGTTACCTGCTGCGTGTCTTTGCCTGGAAGATCATGCTGGGCTACAACGGAGTAATCAACTCAGGACTTTTATCCCTTGGAATCTTAAGTGAACCACTGGAATTTCTGCTTTACAACCCTACTTCGGTGGTCATTACCCTGGCACATGCCTGGGCAGCTTTTGCAATTCTGCCTATTTATGTTTCATTGGAAAAAATTGACCGCTCGCTTCTTGAGGCATCACGTGATCTTGGTGAGAATGTTTTCATGACCTTCATGAGGGTCACCCTGCCGCTTTCACTTCCGGGAGTTATTGCGGCAAGCCTGCTGGTGTTTATCCCCACAGTTGGAGATTATGTTACACCTGCACTTGTAGGAGGGCCAAGAGGGATCATGATAGGAAATATCATTCAGTCGATGTTCGGGAAAGCGCTCAACTGGCCATTGGGAGCAGCAATCTCGGTAATGTCAATGATCACCGTAACATTGATGGTGTGCCTGTTTATCTGGGGTACCCATAACTTTCGTAAGAGAGTCGCATGAAAAACAGCCCCAGTTTTTTCAAGCCGGACGGATTATTAGTTTACGCGGTATTATACCTGACTTTTATCTACCTTCCGGTTTTGTTTCTGCCGCTTTTTTCATTTAACGACTCTACATATATCACCTTCCCTCTTAAGGATTTTACATTGAAGTGGTATGATAAAATGATCAACAGTCCGGACATGCACGAAGCACTGTTTAACAGCATAAAGGTCGGACTGACAGTGGCCATTCTAAGCACCATCCTGGGCCTGCTGGCAGCCAAAGCTGTAACCCGCTACCGTCTGCGAGGCAGGGGCCCATTAGTCAGTTTTATTATGATCCCGCTTGTTATTCCTGAAATCATCCTGGCAATATCGCTGTTGATCCTGATCAGTCAGGCAGAAATACCACTCTCACTATGGACAGTTGGTTTTTCACATCTTCTGCTTTGTATCCCGTTCTCGATGCTGATATTGATCTCCCGTATGGAAGGTTTCGACAGAAGCCTGGAAGAAGCAGCAATGGATCTTGGAGAGAATGCCTGGATGACATTCTGGAGGGTTACCTTCCCCATTGTTTTACCCGGAATTGTAGCAAGCCTGCTGCTCACATTTACAATTTCATTTGACGAATTTGTACTTGCTTTCTTCCTTTCCAGTACTGATCCCACTCTGCCGATATATATCTGGAGTTCTTTACGATTTCCGACAAAGATACCGGCAATACTTGCACTGGGTGCCAGTATTTTTATTATATCGTTTTTTGTGGTCTCATTTTCAGAATGGGTGCGCCGGCGCGGAGTCAAACTAGAACCAACTTCAAGAATATGACATGAGTCAGGACCCAATCATTTCATTTCAGAACGTCAGCAAGTCTTTTGGCGAGGTAAAGGCCGTAGATGGTGCCAACTTTGAAATAAACCGTGGTGAATTTTTTGCGCTGCTTGGCCCATCCGGATGCGGTAAAACTACGCTGCTTAGAATGGTTGCAGGTTTTGAAACACCGAATTCGGGTGAAGTTTATATCGATGGTCAGCCAATGTCTGCCACTCCGCCCAATCACAGGCCGGTAAACATGGTGTTTCAGAATTATGCCATTTTTCCGCACATGGATGTACGAGGCAACATTGCTTTTGGCATGCGCAAATCCGGTCTCTCAAAATCAGAACTGGACAAGCGTATTGACGAAACCCTTGAATTGATTAAGCTCCAGGGCTATGGTAAGCGCGGAGCAGATGAACTCTCCGGTGGTCAACGCCAGCGGGTGGCGCTGGCCAGGGCACTGATCAAACATCCTAAGGTTTTGCTGCTGGACGAACCATTGGGTGCTCTGGACAAGAAGCTGCGTGAACAAATGCAGATCGAATTGCGCCAGTTGCAGCAGCAGGTGGGCATCACCTTTCTATTTGTTACCCATGATCAGGAAGAAGCACTTACCCTTTCTGACCGCATCGCTGTCATGACAGAGGGACATGTGAAAGAAATCGCTTCTCCCGCACAGCTTTACGAAAATCCCAAATCACGATTCGTGGCCGACTTTATCGGCAGTATGAATTTCTTTCAAGGAGAAGTAATTGATTTAAACAACAAACAACTTAGCATCTCAACAGATGTATTGGGAGAAATCAGCGTTCCCGCCTCAGATTCTGATTATGCTTCCAAAAGTCCGGTATGGGTTGCCATCCGTCCGGAAAAGCTGCAGCCGGTATTCTCTGCTCCGGATGATTCATCTAATGTAATAGAGGGAGAAATTGGTCCCTCAGCATATCTAGGTGACCGCAGTCATTTTTATGTTCATATTGAGAAACGTGAAGAGCCAGTTCTTGTTGCGCTGCAGAATCTGGAACGTTCCAGCGATCTGCATCGAAACCCATTCCAGAAAGTGTGGCTTAAGTGGTCGAATGCATCACTGGTGGTCCTGCCGCGCAATTAACTCAATCTGACGATAAACCCCTGCTGAGTTGAAGAACTGTGAGGGTAGGTACTTTCCTGAAAAAATTTCTGCAGTTACTAGGTATATTTCTTTTTTTAGTTGCACAATCCGCTGCTGCTGAAATTACAGGGAAAGCCGAGACCATGCCTGAGATGGGCTTAATACGTTTGCAGGAAAAAGTATTCTCACTTCAGGGAATCCAAATCATCCCGCATGATGCGGTATGTCAGGATAACTCAGGACAATGGCCCTGCGGAAAAACAGCGTGGCAAACATTTCAATACAAATTGGAATCAGGGCCTGTTCAATGTACACTAATTACAAACCTTCCTCAGAGTGAAGGAGTTCCTGATGAAGCAGAATGCCTGCAGAAAACTAAAAACCTCAATATCTGGCTGGTTAGTCAAGGCTGGGCTCTTACCGGGAAAGGCTCAGAGTCCCTTTTTTCAAGTCAGGAAAAACTGGCAAGGAACAATGGAAACGGGCTCTGGCGGGACGGTTTCATTCCACCTGATGACTGGCGTCCGAAATTTGAAAATGAAACTAAACACTGTAATGTCTGCAGTTTGAGACGTAAAAGTTTCCTGAAAAAATCTGAATACAAAAAATAATACAGTTGTGAAATCTAAAAAAACCATGTTATTTGTGTATGAAGCTGTTGCTAAGCTCAACTACATGATAGAAATTCGAACAGGCATTAATTGAATTGGCTGAGGAAAAACAATGAGCAACCATGATCACCAGACTGAGCCTCCTTCAGAAGTAGAATTGAAAGTCAAAGCACTTGAGTCGCTGCTTGTTGAAAAAGGACTGGTTGATCCTGCGGCCTTAGACGAGCTGATTGACAGATACGAAAACCGAGTTGGGCCGCGAAATGGCGCCCAGGTTGTGGCACGGGCCTGGGTTGATCCGAAATTCAAAGCCTGGCTGAATGAGGATGCCACTGCTGCTATCGCCTCTTTGGGATTTACCGGTCGTCAGGGAGAGCACATGAAAGTTGTGGAGAATACTCCACACATCCATAACCTGGTGGTGTGTACTCTGTGCTCCTGTTATCCGTGGCCTGTGCTGGGCCTGCCTCCGGTCTGGTATAAGTCCGCACCTTACCGTGCCCGTGCAGTGATGGATCCACGTACTGTGCTGGAAGAGTTCGGTACCAAGCTTGGGGCAGATGTAGAGATCAAGGTCTGGGATTCAACATCAGAAATGCGTTATCTGGTGCTTCCGGAACAACCGCCCAGAACTGAGGGATGGTCAGCGGAAGAACTGGAACCGCTTGTCACAAGAAACTCTATGATTGGTGTGGAAAAAGCCTTAACACCAGATAATACCTGAACTATGAACGGCGGACATGATCTTGGTGGAATGCATGGACTGGGGCCAATAAACCCTGAACCAGAACAGCAGGAACCTGTTTTCCATCATGAATGGGAAAGACGGGTGTTTGCTTTGACACTGGCATCAGGGTCTCTTCGGCAGTGGAACCTGGATCAATCCCGCCATTCCAGAGAACGCCAGCACCCCGCTGATTATTTGCGTAACAGCTATTATGAAAACTGGTATCAGGGACTTCTCAAGCTGCTTTTTGAAAAGGGTCTCATCTCACAATCTGAACAGGACAGCGGTAAAGCTGTTCCCATGGAAACTCACTTAACCGACAATGTTTTAGCGGCTTCCAAAGTTACGGATGCAATGCTCAAAGGCGGCCCTGTAAATATGGACATCGAACCTCCCCCACTGTTCAAAAGAGGTGATACAGTGCGTGTCCGGAATATAAACCCCGAGGGACATACACGCTTGCCGAGGTACGCGCGTGGCAGACAGGGTGTGGTTGATATTCATCATGGCGCCCACGTATTTCCGGACAGTAACGCTCAAGGTATCAGGGAAGGTCAGCACCTTTACGGAGTACAATTCACTTCCTCTGAACTTTGGGGATCTGAAGCTCGAAATGATTTCCAGGTCTGCATTGATCTGTGGGAACCGTACCTTCAAGAAGTATGAATTCTACCATTACGACATCAAAGCAGAATACGCTATCAAGCTCTCAGGAACCCGTATTTGCTGAACCATGGGAAGCACAGGCCTTTGCGCTCGCGGTTAAATTGTCGGAACAGGGCCTGTTCACTTGGTCTGAATGGACAACCGCACTTGCAGCAGAAATCAGTCTTGCAAAGGATCAGGAAGAGCCTGATTTTGGAGACACATATTATCATTACTGGCTTTCAGCGCTGGAGAAGCTGCTGCTTGAAAAGTCGATTCTGGACAGCACCGATATAAAAGCCAGGACTGAACAGTGGAGCCGTGCTTACCAAACAACTCCACATGGCCAGCCGATCGAACTCTCCACTGGAATAAAGCAACAAATAATTTGAACTAAAATACAGACCTGAGTTTTCCGGATTTGCCTCAAATTATTAAAATCAAGCCTTCTGTTTTTACCGGTTTTATTTTAAAAAACAAAACTAAGTAACTGAAAAAAAAGAACTTGACACATTTTGATTATTCTATACAATCCACATTTCTCTCACCATTAAACAGGAATTTTTGCTTTCCTGTATATATTTTTTAATCTCAAATTGGAGACTGCATATGAGTAATTGGAGTGTAAAAGGCACATATTTGGAAGCATGCAACTGTGAAGCACTTTGTACCTGCATATTCTTCTCACCGCCTACTGAGGGTCACTGTATTGTAATGCTTGGCTGGAAAATTGACGAAGGCAGTTTTGACGGTGCCGATCTTGGCGGATTAAATGCGGCTATACTTGGTACTGCACCGGGTAATATGAAAGATGGTGGTTGGAAAGTGGCACTGTACACTGATTCCAGAGCTGATAAAGACCAGAATAATGCCTTAATGGGTATTTTCTCTGGAGAGGCTGGTGGTCATATGGCAAATTTAGGACCACTGATTGCTGAGGTTATGGGTGCCCGACAGGCAGATATAAACTTTGATATTGATGGGGAAAAAATGAGTTTGACCGTGGATGGGCTGGGTGAGACTGAAATAGAGCCTATCTTGGGTCAAAACGACGGTCCTGTCACTATTTCAGGACATCCGCTGGCTGCCTCTCCTGGTTTTCCAGCAAGAGTCGGACGCGCAAATAAGCTGCAACTCGATGACTATGGCATCCAGCTAAATTTAAGCGGAAAAGCCGGAATGTCCGCGCCTTTTGCTTATCAAAATGACTGACCGGGATTCCGGTTTTCTCAGTCTGGCAAAGACTGAATCAGCTACACTGAACCTGCTGGTACTGGTATCACTGGCAGGCTGGATCTTCCTTGCATGGGCAGCATTGGACATGGCAAATCCCCTCGCCATGCTGATGATGCCCATGACTTCAGCATGGTCAGCAGCAAATGTTATTGCCGTTTTCATCATGTGGTCATTAATGATGATGGCCATGATGCTGCCTTCCGCCGCGCCGATGATTTTGCTTGTTGCTAATTTAAACCGTAAAAAAGGCACAAAACTCCACACACTTTCCTTTACAGGCGCATATCTGGTCATCTGGTTTTTTTTCAGTACTGCCGCAGTCTTCGTCCAATGGATGCTGCAGCATAACGGTCTTATGTCAGCAAAAATGGTCAGCAGTTCCGCATTATTATCAGGCATTCTGCTGATAACAGTTGGTGTACTTCAGTTTTCACCCCTGAAAAGCGCCTGCTTGAAGCATTGCCGCAGCCCGATTGGATTTTTAATGACCGATTGGCGAAAAGGCACCAAAGGCGCCTGGGTTATGGGATTCAGGCACGGGGCGTACTGTCTGGGCTGCTGTTATGCACTGATGCTCTTGCTGTTTGTTGGCGGGGTAATGAATTTAGCCTGGGTAGCAGCGCTTACTCTTGCTGTTGCGGTTGAGAAAATTTTTCCCCAGGGAGAACGTGTGGCTCAATTTCTCGGCGGCGGCTTGATTTTAGCCGGACTGCTGAAAATTGTCTTGAATTAATGGAATATTAAGTCCGGCGAAGGCTGAAAACTGAAGATAAAAGCAAAGACAATCCCTCAAATATCAATAAATCTCCTACCCGCCAAAAGCCGGTGATGCTTCACCTTCGGTCTGTGTTTGTACTCGAAACAATGCGCCTGCAAGCGGGAATTCATTCATGTCGAGGTTGCGTGCGGCGGTTGTGATATAAAGCGTGCTCATATCCGGTCCGCCAAAACAACAGCTTGTTACCTGCGGTACCGGAAGATTTACCCGGCCGATACGCTCTCCTTCCGGACTGAAACAGGTGATTCTGGCCCCGCCCCAATGCGCGAGCCATACCCTGTTTTCAACATCCACAGTCAGGCCATCCGGAAAACCTTCTGTTTGCTGATCAAGGCGCGCAAACTCCCTGCGGTTTGAAAGTGTACCGTCACTGTGCTTATCAAAGGCCCAGACAGAGGCGCTGAAGGTGTCTACATGATAAAGCATTTTATCATCCGGACTGATTGCCGGTCCATTCGGACAGATGTATGGACCGTCCCACCTTGTGAAGCTCAGGTCCGGATCAATGCAGTAAAGCCAGCCTGTGGCATCAGTCTCAGGATCATGAGACCGCCCTGCCCAGATTCTGCCGTCACGGTCACACTTTGCATCATTAAAGCGGTTCTCCTTTTCTTCCGGATCAGGAACCATTGCAAATTCGGTTTTTCCGGAAATG